>JAEEGL010990218.1_pt1 | contig 11431 bp, 7 predicted proteins | sample 9134231 | NCBI WGS metagenome assembly JAEEGL01 (sample SAMN16246548, study PRJNA631951) | gut metagenome | biome: gut microbiome; feature: rumen; material: fiber-attached | host: Bos | place: Iran: Karaj | collected 2018-10
AACGTCGCTCTCACCCTTCCAAAGGTCAAATTCTACGGCCAGGGAATCATAATTACGCTTAAGATCCGCTTTGGATACGTTCATTATATGGTTCCACAGGGCTCTGTATCCGCGCACACCGTTCTGAAGCTTGGCAGTCGCTTCCATAGCGCGCTTTTTATAGTCCTCATCTACCTTGCTCTTACCGGATGCAGTAGGATATATCTCCTCCAGCTCACCTATTGTAAAAGGTGCCTCATCCGGATATTCTCCCTCAAAAGTCTCATCAAAATACGGCAGATCGGGATAACGCTCCTTAAGTTCTGTGATCACAAGTCCCATCTGAAGTCCCCAGTCTCCCAGATGCACATCACCTATGGTCTTGTGCCCCATATATCTGGATATCCTCTTGATACTCTCACCTATGACAGCACTCCTTAAATGCCCTACATGCAGAGGTTTTGCGACATTGGCTCCGCCGTAGTCCACTATTACAGTCTGTTTCTTTGGTGTCTCTATACCCAGCCTTCCGTCCGCACAGGCCGTCATATCAGACAGATAAGAAGCCAGCCACTGACCTTTGATATTGATATTAAGGAATCCGGGATTGACTGCTTCCACGTTCTCTATAACATCGCTTTCCTTAAGGTTCTGCGCAACTTCCGATGCTATCTGTATAGGCGCCTTATGATATACCTTGGCTCCGGCCATTGATCCGATACATTGATATTCACACAGATCCGGCCTGTTGGATACGGTGACGACGCCCAGCTCCGGGTCATATCCTGCTTTATTAAATGCAGCTTTAACTTCTTCGCTTATCAGCTCTGTAATGTTCTTCACGGAATTCCTCCATTATCCTTCATTTATCCGCTCTTACGAGCACTTAACTGGCACTCACTATCTGATTCTTACCGTGTGCCTTACCGTAATACAGTCTCTTGTCTGCCGCGTCTATCACATTTCTTAACTGGGCACCGTATCTGTATTCAGCCACACCCGCTGTGAGCGTTACACCGAATGTATTGCCTTTACCGTCAGAAAACTCGGTGCTCCTCAATCTTTCGAGTATCCTTTCAGCCACGAACTGAACTTCATTACGCGGTCCGTGAGCAAATAAAAGGAATTCCTCTCCGCCCCACCGGCAGGAATAATCCCCGGCTCTGACCTCTTCCCTTATTATGTCCGCCAGTGCCACAAGCACCGTATCTCCGACATCATGACCGTATGTGTCGTTAACATGCTTGAAATCATCTATATCCATCATCACGACACTGAAAACTTCTATCCTCTCCATAAGACCTATGGCTTCTTCCACGGCATTGGTAAGGCTTCTTCTGTTCCAGAGTCTGGTAAGAGGATCATGACTCGCATCCTCACTGAGTTTGACATTCTCGTTGGCTAACAGACCTGACATATATTCTGTTTCCAGTGCAAACAAAAGGGAAAAACTCAACTGAAGCAAAAAAGCTATGAATATATTGAAATACCTGAGGCCGATCTTGAACGCCTCATAAGCAGATGTATCGTATTTGAAAGTAACACGAGGCTGCATGATGCTGACGGCCAGATATCCCGCTATCACAAATACCGAGATCGTAACCGCAAATTTAAGATGTCCGGGCTTGCCGGCAGCACTGTGGCTTAAGTAGAAAGCCATCGGGATCAGCGCGACCGTATACAACATGAAACCGTAGTCCATACCAAGAAGACAGGTGGCCAGGGCTGCATGCAGCTCTATCTCAGCAAACAGAAGCAGCTGTATCGCGGTGATCTTACCCTTGGGAGCCAGGGACAATCCCATGTAAGTATATCCTACAACTATGATGGCATTGTAATAAAACAGAACATCCGCATTGATTATGAACATACATGCGGCAAAAACAAAATGAATGAATGCAGCACCAAGGCAAATTATCCTGTATTTTGCCTCGTCTTCAACCAGCCTTTTGCCTTCCAAAACCTGCCGCACGGCATGATATGATCTGTTAATTTTGCTCATTACAAAGCTGCCTCCGATCATTGATACACACTTAAACATTATTGTATACCTTTTTGCCCCTGATTTCCAGTATAATAAGCCCAATATTTTCCCGTCTTTGCCCATAATGCGTCTGATATGGTAAAATGTTTGCTATGAACAGGATCGACTACAACAAAGAATTCAATAAGATCATAACCGAATTGAACGAAGAATATGACAAGGCGGAAATCGGGCCCTCATCCGGCCCGGTCCCCCGAAAGAAGCTGCTTCTTCATGCATGTTGTGCTCCCTGCGCCAGCATATGTATGGACAGGGTCAGGGACTGCTTCGAGACTACCGTCTTTTTCTTTAATCCTAATATAACTATTCAAAAGGAGTATGATCTCAGATCTTCAGAGCTCAAGCGGCTCACAGACATTTACAACAATATGGATGGCCGCGGCAGGATCACTTTTTGCGAAGGCGAATACGATCCGGAGAACTTCTTCCGGATGGCAAAAGGCTACGAGGACTGTCCCGAACGCGGCGCCAGATGCCATCTGTGCTATGAACAGAGGCTGCGAAAGACTGCGGAAGCTGCGATAGCAGGGGGATTCGACTATTTTGCAACCACTCTCACACTAAGCCCGCTTAAGGACGCTGAAGTCCTTAATTCGATCGGATACCGGCTGGCGGAAGAATCCGGCGGAAATATAATCTGGCTTCCTTCTGATTTCAAAAAAGAAGACGGCTACAAGAAAAGCATAGAATTATCAAAGGAATACAACCTCTACCGTCAGAACTTCTGCGGTTGTATATATTCAAGATCCGAATCGTGAGTCGATCTCTGAATGAGTATATTTTTCGCAGGCACTCTCTTGCTTCCAAAAACAATACGGAGGATTTGGCAACATGAACAAACTCTATGAGACAGACAGTTACTTACAGGAATGCGATACTGTTATAACCGGCTGTAAATCTACACCCAAAGGGTATTTTATCTCGATCCGTGACAGTATCTTTTTCCCGGAGGAGGGTGGGCAATACGCAGACACAGGCAAGCTCATTCTCGGCGAATATGAGTTCAATGTTCTGGATGGTCAGATCATAGGCGAACAATCAATTGACATAACAACAAATAACACTAATGATCTTACAGAGGGTATTTGGTACCAAATTGACTGGTCGGAATCATGCAGGGAATCTTGCAGCGAATTACCTGCGTTATCTGACATCCTTGTCATAAACTCCGAAATTCACTGTATTTTGGACTATAGCAAGCGTTATGACAGAATGCAGAATCATACAGGCGAACATATATTGACCGGTACGGTCCATAATGACTATGGGTATAATAACGTAGGATTTCACTTGAGTGATGATGGTTATGTCACCCTTGATCTGGATGGGCCGCTTACATATGAGCAGATAATCGAAGAAGAGAAAAAAGCAAATGAAGTTATATATAGAAATTACCCCGTTATGGCTTCATTTCCGGATAGAGATGAGCTTAGTAAGATCGAGTACAGAAGTAAGATAGATATAGATGGTCAGGTCAGGCTCATTACCATAGGTGATGACAGGGAGACCGTAGACGTATGTGCATGCTGTGCGCCTCATGTCGCAAGGACGGGTGAGGTTGGTATGATAAAGGTCATATCCATAGTGAACTGGAAGGGCGGAGTACGTATAGGTATATTATGCGGAAGACGTGCTCTTGAATATATCAATCACCGGCAGGACATAATCATGGGGCTTACGGACATCCTTACAACAAGCGAGGATAATCTGATAGCTATGACTAAGGCTCATATTGAGGAAATAAAGGCCCTCAAGCTGAAATTATCCGAGACATCGGAAGAGGATATCGTCTCACGCATAGAAAAAGGCGAAGCCGATATAGAACGGACTCACCTTGTGTTCGTAAGTGCCGACTTCCCTGCAGCCGCAATAAAGAACATATATAATGTATTAAAGGCAAAATACAGCGGTTATGTGGGTATATTTGCAGGGGATGATACAAACGGATATCGCTATAATGCCGGTGCCAAAGACATCTCGTCAAAGATACTGATACCGATACTAGCCAAGGCCGGCGCCAAAGGCGGAGGCAATGATGAAATGATACAGGGACGGATAGAAGCCGACAAGAACACCATAGCCGCCATATTCAGTTCGATCCGGGCCGTATGACCCCATAAAGCGATGATTCCACAGCATATATAACAAAAAAGGTCACAGCAAATACTGCTGCGACCTTTTTGTTATATTCTCGCCGTATTAACTGGCTGTCTTATACTATTCTGCTTTCTTCTCTCCTGCCTTGGGGATCATCACGAAGCTGATGATAAGAGCGATCACATAGAGGGTACCCGTTACCAGGAGTACTGTCTGATATCCTCCGGGATTGACACTTGCAGTCTTACCGTTGGATAAGGTGATCTCCTGGAACACTCCCACATGATTGACTATATATGTAGCCATCTGATTACCGGTAAGTCCTGCTATAGCCCAGGCAGATAAGCACATTCCGTGAAATGCCGATATTGACTTCATGCCGAAGTGATCGGATAAGAGCGTAGGTACATTTGAGAATCCGCCGCCGTATCCTGCATTCACGATTATCAAAAGCCCTATACAGAGCCATGCGATCTTATAGTTAATACCCTGAGTGAGGATAGTGGCACCTGTAAATGCTATCGATAAAATGAATATTATCTTATATATCGTATTTCTGTCCTTAAAGGTATCTGCCCATGCCGAGAAGCCGAATCTGCCGGCTGCATTGGCTATGGCTGTCACAGTACCGAGCAGAGCTGCTGTTGCAACCGAAAGTCCCACAGTGTTGAATATCTGCTTCTCCTGAGAGATCAGTGCAAGGCCACATGTGATATTGATATAGAACATCAGCCAGATACCGATGAAAGTCTTGTTTGAGAATGATGTCTTGAAGTTCTTACCAAGAGTCTGGAAGAATTCCTTGATTCCGCCCTCCGCATGCTGTTCAACCCAGTCTGAAGGCTTACGAAGAAGCAGATGGCCGATGAACATCATCACGCAGTATACACCGCCCATGATGAAGAACATGGGAGCCGGATTGTTGTCAAATGCATTAAGGATACTCTGCATTATAGGCGTTGCAATAGCCTTGGCTGCGCCGAAACCGGCAACCGCAAGACCCGTTGCAAGACCCTTCTTATCCTTAAACCAAAGCATAAGAGTCTTAACGGGTGATAAGTATCCTGTTCCGAGACCTATACCCATTATGCAGCCGTAGAATAAGAAGATAAGTGGAAGAGATCTTATCATGATGGCAAATCCCGTTCCTACCATACCTGCCGTGAAGCATATCGTTGCTATCAGTGACGAACGATGTATATCCTTCTCGACCACATCACCTAAGAATGCCGCTGACATTCCTAAGAAGAAGATCGCCAATGAGAACGCCCAGCCTACCGCACTCTTCGAAGCTCCGACATAATCAGCTATCTCACCGCTGAATGTGGACCAACAGTATACAGTACCGATACTGCAGTGTAAGAGCAATGCGGGGATCGCACCTCTGATCCATTTGTTTTCCATATTGTTACCAACCTTTCATATTATGATTATATATTATGTAAACCAATTTACGATATTTACAAAGACCCGGAACGGTGATCTTTCTATCACATAAAGTATCTGACACCGCTCTCAAAGATCTTAATGTCCTGCTCACCGTATATATTAAGAGCAACTCCCTTATCTCTTCTCTCAGAGTGAGCCATCTTGCCGAGTACTCTTCCGTCGGCACTCGTTATACCTTCGATCGCCATGTAAGAACCGTTGATATTATACTCTTCATCCATGGTCACATTGCCGTCGGGATCCGAGTAAACCGTTGCCACCTGTCCGTTGGCGATCAGCTTGTCAAGCCACTCCTTCGGTGCAACAAACCTTCCCTCACCGTGTGAGGCCGGATTGACATATACGCTGCCTAAGTCTGCGCCTGCAAGCCAGGGCGACTTATTGGAAACGACCTTGGTATATACCATCTTGGATATATGACGTCCTACCGTATTGAATGTGAGTGTAGGTGAATCCTGTGTCTGTCCCGTGATATCACCGTTAGGTACGAGACCGAGTTTGATAAGCGCCTGGAAACCGTTACAGATTCCCAAGATCAGTCCGTCTCTCTCATTAAGAAGTCTCATGACCGCTTCCTTAACTGCTTCATTCTGGAAAGCAGCCGCAAAGAACTTGGCTGAACCGTCGGGCTCATCTCCGGCAGAGAATCCGCCGGGGAACATGATCATCTGGGCATTGTCTATCGCTTTGACATATTCCTCGAACGATGCCCTGATATCGGATGAAGTCATATTCTTGAAGACAACATCCTTAACGGATGCACCTGCTCTCTCAAACGCCCGCCTGCTGTCGTATTCGCAGTTGGTTCCCGGGAATACCGGAATGAACACATTAGGCTTGGCGACTTTGTTTTTACATATATAGATATCTCCGTGAGCATCATACAAAGGCATATTGACTGATTCGGTCGACGATGTTGCTTTGTAAGGGAATACCTTGTTAAGAGGCTTGCTCCAGATCTTAACGGCCTCATCAAGCCCAAGTGAAACATCGCCGAACGTTATCCTGCCGTCATCCGTAACGGTACCGATAAGTTCATATTCAAGATCGATATTGTGGATCTTGGATGCATCCACCTCTGCGATGATATCTCCGAACCTGTCAGCAAATATATCCTCTGCCTCAAGTCCTTCGTCAAACTTAACACCCAGCATATTACCAAATGCCATCTTGGCTGCTGATGCCGCAACTCCGTATCTGTCAAGAGCATATGCAGAAAGGATCACACCGTCTTTAATGAGATTAGTGATGCCGTTGTACATATCCTGTACCTTCTCATATACCGGTATCTGATAATCATCTTTTTCTATCTCAAATCTTACCAGAATATTGCCTGCTGCCTTAAGTTCAGGTGTTATAACATCTGTTATCTTAGCTGTATCCACGGCAAATGAGACCAGAGTCGGGGGAACATCTATGTCATTAAAGGTTCCCGACATACTGTCCTTACCGCCGATACTCGGAAGTCCGAATCCAACCTGGGCATCAAACGCACCTAAAAGAGCTGCAAAAGGCTGTCCCCAGCGGACCTTGTCCTCGGTCATCCTCTTGAAGTATTCCTGGAAAGTAAATCTGATATTCTTATAATCTCCGCCGGAAGCCACTATTTTTGACATTGATGAAACAATGGCATAGATGGCTCCGTGATAAGGTGACCAGCTGGACAGATAAGGATCAAATCCGTAACTCATCATGGTCACTGTATCGGTATTGCCCTTAATGGTAGGCAGTTTGGCTATCATCGTCTGAGTCTCGGTAAGCTGTGTCCTGCCGCCATAAGGCATATATACGCTGGCCGCTCCGATGGAAGCATCAAATCTCTCCACCAGGCCCTTCTGTGAGCAGACATTGAGACCGGATAATGTATCCTTAAGCGCAGAAGCGATATCTCCCGCTTCTATGTCAGCTGCTACCTTCTCATCTGCTATACGTGATATCGGGCAATCCTCTTCAGAAGGAACGGGAACTTCCACATCAGTCTCCTGATGGGCACCGTTGGTATCAAGGAATGCACGACTTAAGTCAACTATCTTGTTGCCGCGCCAGTTAAGCACAAGTCTGGGCTCCTTGGTAACAGTCGCTACCACTGTAGCCTCAAGATTCTCTTCGGCTGCATATCCGAGGAATGTATCAACATCCTTAGGATCAACTACAACTGCCATTCTCTCCTGGCTCTCGGATATGGCAAGCTCGGTTCCGTCAAGTCCTGCATACTTCTTGGGAACCTTGTCAAGATCCACCGTCAGTCCGTCTGCCAGCTCACCGATAGCCACCGATACGCCGCCGGCGCCGAAGTCATTACATTTCTTGATAAGAGATGCAACTTCTTCGCGTCTGAACAGTCTCTGGATCTTACGTTCTGTAGGTGCATTACCTTTCTGCACCTCTGCTCCGCATGTCTCTATGGATTCTTCCGTATGTATCTTGGATGATCCTGTTGCACCTCCGCATCCGTCACGGCCGGTACGACCACCGAGTAAGATGATGATATCTCCGGGATCCGAATTCTCTCTCTTAACGCACCTTCTGGGCGCTGCACCCATAACGGCACCGATCTCCATCCTCTTGGCCACATAACCCGGATGGTATATCTCTTTGACATAGCCTGTAGCCAGTCCTATCTGATTACCGTATGAAGAATAACCTGCTGCCGCACCCGTAGTCAGTTTCTTCTGGGGGAGCTTACCCTTAAGTGTAGCCGATACCGGAACTGTGGGATCTGCTGCACCCGTCACTCTCATAGCCTGGTAAACATAGCCTCTTCCTGAGAGGGGATCTCTTATGGCACCGCCCAAACATGTTGCGGCACCACCGAAAGGTTCTATCTCCGTAGGATGGTTATGCGTCTCGTTTTTGAAGAATACAAGCCATTCCTCTGTAACCTTGCCCTCGCCGTAGTCCATCTCTACAGGAACGATCACAGAGCAGGCATTGATCTCATCGGACACTTCCATATCCTCAAGCTTGCCTGCGGCACGAAGCTTCTTCATTCCCATTAAGGCAATATCCATCAGGCATACATACTTGTCATCCCTGCCTGCATATATCTCTTCCTTGGTATCAAGATAGCTCTGATAGGTAGTCTCTAAAGGCTCTTTGTAATACCCTTCATCAAAACTGATATTCTTAAGTTCGGTAGAGAAAGTCGTATGTCTGCAGTGATCCGACCAATATGTATCCAGCACTCTGATCTCGGTCATCGTGGGATCTCTGTGCTCTTCAGAAACATAATAGTTCTGGATATGCTTAAAATCCTTAAATGTCATGGCAAGAGACAGGCTGTCGTAAAGCTTCTTAAGCTCTTCCTCTTCCATGGCACTAAAGCCCGTAATGATCGCAACATCATCGGGCTCATCATATTCGGTTATAAGAGTATCCGGAATACTGTTATCCGCAATTCTGGAATCAACAGGATTGATGACATAGTCCTTGATCTTGTTGAGCTCTTCCTCGCTCACATTTCCTTTAATGACATATGTCACTGCGGTCTTGATGACGGGATTGGAATCCTCGTCTAAGAAACGTACACACTGCTCAGCCGAATCGGCTCTCTGATCATACTGTCCGGGCAGATATTCAACCGAAAACATCTTATCATCCGGCCCGATCGACAGTTCGTTCTCATATAATATGTCTACCGGCGGCTCCGAGAAAACGTAAGAGCACGCTTTTTTAAATGTATCCTCATTAAGTCCTTCAACATCATATCTGATAAGGACTCTCACTTCACTTACCGATGTTATCCCCAGATAACTGCCCAGATCATCCATAAGTTCCTTGGATCTGACGGCATACGGAGCTTTCTTCTCTACGTAAATACGTTTGACGTCACCCATGGTAATCAGTCCTCCACCTCCATGAATTGTCTCATCATATATACGAGCTCCTTGTCCACCTTCTTCTCTGTGATGCCGACGGTTCTGGCTATGACCTTCATCCCCTCCATGGCATACATCATGTTATCAGCGATCCCCTTAGGATCATCGCATACGAACTCGCCTGTCTCATCACCCTTCTTAAGGATCTTCTCCAAAACGAGAGTTGCTGTATCGAACTTATGCTTAGATCCGCTGTTACGGCCTTCCTGCTTGCACTCAAAAGCGTATTCATACATTGCAACGCTTAAGCTGTTCTTGCCCTTAAGGATCTCTTTCTTCTGCTCCTTAAGGAACCACAGTAAAAGTTCTGCCGCACTGGCGTCCTTAAGACGTCCGGTAAGGCTCTTGCCCATCTCTTCCTCAGCCTCATCCATGCTCTTGATGACGTCCAAGAAAACCTGTTCCGTTGAATCGTAATATATGTACAGACCGCCACGGCTGATGCCGCTGGCTTCAACGATATCCTTCATCGTAACGCTTCTGTAACCCTTAGCCGCAAATACCTCCGCAGCCTTGTCCAAAATCAACTGTCTCTTAACATCAGCTCTCTCGCTCACTTTGTTCTCCTCCTAATATTCCTTGCGCTCTGCATTGGCCCAGAAATCGATAAGCTCTTTCATTTTTCTGACCAGATGCAGGAATACTCCGTTATTCATCCCCTCTGACCAAAGTCTGGCCTTGGTACGGCCGCCCAAAATATAATTGGACAGTATGCCTCCAAGCACATCCATCTGCAGAATGGTCGCCTTATCGATGAATTCGATCTCATCTCTGGCATCTCTTATATGATTCCTTGTATATGCGTACCGATAATTCCTGTCCATGAATGAAGTAGCATCGGCTGTCTTGACAAAGCTCATCAGATTGCTGTCATAAACCGGCACAGCCACAGAATTCTCGCTGATACCGTCATCGCCGTAGATACTCGTTACAGGTGTTCCGCTCTTTTGCTCCAACCAGTTAAGGAAAGCTGACAGCCTGTTCACATCATCCTTATACTTGTTCATTATCTCATCTGGAGTTAACCCGTCTGTAAACATAGTACTACCTCCGCATACGGTTTTTATTTTACCAATTTTTTCCCATTTTGTACAGTATGTGTTATTATATATATCACAAGTATTTCGGATATTACATCTATATTCCGCGGGGGGATAACATATGTCAATGCAAAACTTCGAACAGGATCAGATAATATTCCAGATAGGCCGCCCCAATGACACATTTTACGTAATAGCGGACGGTACAGTGGATGCCAGGATCGGAACACAGAACTATCCTCTTAAAAAGGGTGATATCGTCGGTATTCTGGATCTTACCTCCACGGAACATACCTGCGCCTACGTGGCGTCCAGCGATGCTACCCTGATCCCCTATCCCTTCGGCAACACCAAGGGTCTTATCGCCATGATGAATAAGCAGGAAGATCTGCGCAAGCTCATGGTCAATTCGATAAACCGCAATATCTGCGGGATCATCGCGGCATACAGTGAAGATTATAAGAAATGCATGGATCTGCATAAGTACTTAACGGATCTTCAGCAGAAATACCACGAGATAGCCGGAAGCCTTCATCTGACACCCAAGACTCTTCCCTTTGTAGAAGAGCTGGCAGAATTCTCATTCGATGAGGAGATGCCTTTCTGGATGAACGACTTCTATTCAAGCATCCGCAAGCTGGTAAAAGAGACCGCTCCTTCCATGAGCACCGGGCTTGTATACGGATATCTTGAGCGTAGCGGCAAGGACATAGCCGATATCCTGGCGCTTGAGACTGAACTTAAGAATGCGATGGAGACATTCTCGTCATACATGCTTAATGAGGATTACCTCGATTTTTATGATCTGTACTGCGACCTGAGTTTAAGAGCCGCAGGTAACGGCGATGATACCTCTGCGATAACACCCATAACCGACGAGATCATCTCGAAGCTCTCTCAGATCGGAATATGCGATAAGCTCATGATCGACAGCCGCGTGGAGA
>JAEEGL011049491.1_pt1 | contig 11431 bp, 6 predicted proteins | sample 9134231 | NCBI WGS metagenome assembly JAEEGL01 (sample SAMN16246548, study PRJNA631951) | gut metagenome | biome: gut microbiome; feature: rumen; material: fiber-attached | host: Bos | place: Iran: Karaj | collected 2018-10
ACGGAGCAGTTCATGGTTTCATCTTATCTAAAAATTGTTTTGTTTCTGTCGGGACCTACTGAAACGATTTTTACAGGAACTCCTGTCTCTTTTTCTATAAATTCAATATAGTCCTTGATTTCTTTTGGCAAATCTGCAAAGTTCGTCGTCGTCAATTCTTGTTTCCAACCTTTGAATTCAGTATAGATTGGCTCTGCATTTTCCAAATCGTTAGGCAAGTAATTGATTGTTTGACCTTTATATTTGTATGCCGTACAAACTTTAATGGTATCGAAATCGTTCATCACGTCGATTTTCATCATGAACAATTGCGTAACGCCATTCAACATGATAGCATATTTCAATGCAACCAAGTCCAACCAACCACAACGACGGGCACGACCTGTCGTAGCACCAAATTCGCCACCATTTTGACGAAGCGTTTCGCCAGTTTCGTCAAATAATTCGGTAGGGAATGGACCACTGCCGACACGTGTACAATATGCCTTGAAAATTCCAAACACTTCTCCTATCTTGCTTGGCGCAAGTCCAAGTCCTGTACAGGCTCCAGCGGTTATCGTGTTCGATGAAGTCACAAAAGGATATGAGCCGAATTCTATATCCAACAATGTTCCTTGAGCCCCTTCGCACAAGATTGTCTTGCCTGAATTCAACGCGTCGTTTACATAAAATTCTGTGTCAACAATCTGCAATGACTGAATGAGTTTTATGCCTTCGAACCAGTCTTTTTCGTATGCATCAATGTCGAAAGTGTATTCGTAATTTTTAAGAATATTCAAATGCGTTTGTTTGCATTGGTTGTATTTTTCCTCGAAATTGTTGAGCAAGTCACCAACGCGCAAGCCAGTTCGTGCGATTTTGTCGGTGTATGTAGGACCAATACCTTTTTTCGTCGAACCGATTTTGTTTGCGCCTTTTGAGTTTTCGTATGCCTCGTCCAAAGCCTTGTGTGACGGAAGAATAATGTGGGCGCGGGTAGAGATAATCAACGTCTTCTTTACGTCAATGCCTTGTGCCGCAAGTTTGTCAACTTCTTCCTTGAAGATGAATGGATCTATTACCACGCCGTTTCCAATAATATTGATTGCATTTGGACGGAACACGCCCGACGGAATCGTGTGGAGCACGTGTTTTACATTATTGAAAACCAAAGTGTGACCAGCATTCGGACCACCTTGAAAACGTGCGATAATGTCATATTTCGGTGTTAAAACATCTACGATTTTACCTTTCCCTTCGTCGCCCCATTGTAGTCCCAACAATACGTCGGCCGACTTACCATTACATTTTGTATTCATTCTATTTTGCTATTATTATATAATTCAAAAACCTTGTAAATATAGTTATAATTTGCTTTTAACTATACAAAAAAGGTAGGAAAGTTGCTAATTATTTTCAACAAATGCTATTTTGTTGATTTTGTTTTGTTTACGGTAAAGCTGCGTTGTTCAATTCTTTGCACTTTTTCAACGCTTTTCAACTTCTGTAACGACATCATTATCGTATTAAGTTGTTGTGTGTCATGAATATAGAGGTCAAAATATGCGGTAAACTCTTTTTCTACGGTTTCAATGTGTACGGTACGAATGTTTACATTCAATTGGTGAGCAATTACAGCAGAAATCTCGTTAAGTATGCCGATTCGGTCTTTACCCTTAATTAAAATCGAGGTCAGGAATACTTGTTCGTGACGACTAATCCATTTGATTTTTTCGGCTTTTTGCGTCAGTTGCTTTTCAATTGCAATCGGACAATTCTGATTGTGAATTTCGTATCCGTCGTCGGTCTTAAAACCAATCACCGAATCGCCTGGAATAGGGTGACAACAGTCGGCAATCGTATAATGTGTGGAGTTTTGTAAGACTTTTGTGCTTGGGTCCTCGTTTTGCGTCGTGTTGCTTTCTTCCGTGTCAAATAGTTTCAGCCCCCAAAACAGGATTTTCTTCTTCTTACGTTTTTGCATAGCAAATTCCACGAATTTTTCCTTGTCGAGTTCGCCTGCACCAAATTTCTCAAATAATTCGTTTTTATCGACTACGCCGTAACCTTGCACCAATTTGGTGATGACAGTGTCGGTGTTTGGAATTTCTTTTTCTTCTAACAAGCGTTCCACGATTTGTTGCCCACGGAGCGTGTCTATCTTTTTCTCGTTTTTCAAGGCTTGTTGTAATGCATTGTTCGCTTTTGCCGTCGCAATGAAATCAAGCCACTCTCGTTGTGGTGTCTGCGTTTCCGAAGTAAGAATCTCCACCTGGTCGCCACTTTTCAGTTTATAATCGAGAGCGACGATTTTTTGTTTGTTGATTCTTGCTCCAATTGCGTGGTCGCCAATCTTGGAATGTATGTCGTATGCAAAGTCCAGGGCCGTGGCACCAATAGGGAAGCGGCGCATTTCGCCTTTGGGCGTGAAGGCAAATATGTCGGAGGAATACAAGTTCATCTTGAATTCGTCCAAGAATTTCAATGCATTCTCGTCGGGACTTTCCAATGAAGCCCGTACTTTTTTAAGCCAAACCTCAAATTGGCTTTGTTCCTGACCTTCAACGTTTTTGTATCTCCAGTGAGCCGCATATCCCAATTCGGCAATTTCGTCCATTCTTTCTGTTCGAATCTGCACCTCGACCCATGTTCCGTCAGGACCCATCACCGTTGTCTGCAACGATTCGTAGCCATTATCTTTGGGAGTGGAAATCCAGTCTCGCAATCGTTCCGGATTTGGAGTGTAAATGTCTGTTATATAAGAATATACACGCCAACAAAGGGCTTTTTCATCTTCGTGGGCAACGTCTTTCAAAATAATTCTGACCGCAAAAACGTCGTAGATATTTTCAAACGTAAGGTTCTTACGTTTCATTTTTGCATAAATGGAAGCAATTGATTTTGAGCGACTTGAAACGTTGTAGTTAATGTTGTTCTGCTCCAAAATCATCATAATCGGAATCATGAAACGATTGAGGTAGTGAACGCGTTTTTTTTCGCTTCCGCGTAATTTATGAAGAATGTCGTAATATGCTTCTGGTTCAAGGTATTTTAAGCATAAATCTTCCAAATCACGTTTTATTTTGTTGAAACCAAGTCGTTCAGCAAGAGGCACAAAGAGCGTTTTGGTTTCTTCGGCTATGCGTTGTTGCTTGTCGGGCGACATAGAATCCAACGTGCGCATATTGTGCAGACGGTCGGCAAGTTTAATCATAATGACACGAATGTCTTCCGACAAGGTGAAAATGATTTTTCTGAAATTTTCGGCTTGACCTTCCTTGTTTTTCAACACACCGCGGATTTTCGTCAGACCATCGACGATTTGTGCCACTTTCGGTCCGAACATATCGTTTATGTCTTCGAGTGTGGTGTCGGTGTCTTCAACCACGTCGTGCAGAAGGGCACAAATAATAGATGTGGCACCAAGACCAATTTCTTCCGAGGCGATTTTTGCAACGGCAATAGGGTGCAGAATGTATGGTTCGCCAGACTTGCGACGAACGCCGTAGTGTGCTTCGTTGGCAAGGTCAAACGCTTTGCGAACCAAGGCGAGGGTTTCCTCGTCTTTTCTGCATTTCGGAGAATTTCTTAAAATTTCGTTAAACTGAAATTCTATATTATCTTTTTCTTCCTGCGAAAATTCCGCCATTGCTTAATTTTTTCAATCCTTACAAAAGTACGATTTTTTTTGGAAAACACGACGTTTGTCGCTTTTTGTATTAACGAATTATTAAACAATTTGAATTTGTTTAATAATAATGTATGGTGAAAGGAGAGTATTGCAAATAGAGAAATTTAAATCCGTTCAATATATTCTTTCATAATCCAGCCTTCTTTGCCGTTGCCCAATTCAACTTTGAGCCAGCCAAAGGCTTCTTCGATGATTTTCACTTTGATGCCGCCGTGTATTGTCGCCAAATCCATTGAGGTCACTGTCGGTTCGGTTTTGATGCTTGTGGTTGGTTCAACAACTATGGCATATTCGTGGGAATTTAGTTCATCGTATCGTGATTCGGCACAGCAAATCGACAAAATTCCGAAGACAAGGCCGCATAAGAGTGAAACAAGGGCTATTTTCTTGCGGAGCAAAATTTGCGAGAACAAGAACAGGCAGACCGAAATGGCAAAAATCACCGCAAATATGATTCCGAGAACTGCCCATGTGTCAACGGCCAGAAGACGATAGAACTTTTGATACATTCGTGGCAGAAAACCCAACGAAAGATGTTCTATGTTGTCGGGTTGCTGACTGTAGGCAAAAGCAAGATTGTATTGTATGTCCTTGTCGTTAGGCGAGAGCAGGAGGGCTTTTTCATAGTTCAAGATTGCTTTTGGCAATTCGTTCATTTTGAAATAGGCATTGCCCAAATTGTAATATAATTCCGCACTTTCCGAACCATTTGCCACTGATTGTTCGCAAAGGTCAACGACAGTTTGATAATCTTGGCTTTTGTACAATTCAGGTATCGTTTCCGAGATGGAAAGCGTGTCGTTTTGTGCAAATAAATTGCAAAATACTGATATAGAGAATAAAACTACAAAAAATCGTTTCATGCTTATTTCTTTTTTTGTTCAAATTCTTGAATGACATTGCCTGCTTCGGTAAAGAGTTCTTCTTTGCCTTTTACGTCGGCAGTAGGGGCGAAACGGGCGAATTCGCAGCGTTGCAGAACTTGTATGAGTTTGTCGATGAGCGATTCGTCAATATTGCGTTCCAGTAATCGTTCCTTGATTTTGTCGGTTGTCAAATCTACTTGTTCAATGGTGAACTTGTCGGCAACGTAGCCCCAGAGTGCTTTGGCAACTTCTTCGTAGTAAAGTGCATCTTCGTTTGATTCAAGATATTTCCGAGCCGTTTTCAGTCGTTTTTGCGATTCTTTGTTTGCACCGCGCATTTTCATTCCCGACACGTCGCTACGGAGTTCAATTTGTTTCCGACGGACAAGAATAAATCCTATCATTCCAAGTGCAATGAGCAGATTTACAATCCAATACGCTGTTGAACGGAAGAAATATTCTGTGTTTTTTCGAAGTTGCAAATCGCCAGTTTTTATAAAATGTATGTCGTTACCAAACTGCACGTCTTCTTTGGTTGTTTGTGTGTAGTTCGACACCACGCCGCCGTTGTTCGTGCCTTTTGTGACGGTGATTTGGATTTCGTCAGTCGAGATTGTTTTGTACGATTTTGTCTCGGCGTTAAAATATTGCATTTCTATTGCCGGAATCGTGAAATTGCCTTCGCGACGGGGGAGAATCACGTATTCAAATGTTTTGGAACCTTTGTCGCCCGTTGTTGTCGTGCTGAAATTATCGGTGACTTTTGGGTCATACACCTCGAAATCCTGTGGAAACGTGATGTTAGGTTTTGTCAGCAACGAGAAGTTTCCTTCGCCTTTCACGGTAACTTTCAACGAGAATGCCTCGTTTGCAGGAATGGTCGTCACGTCGGTTTTTGCCGAGATTGAGAAGTTTCCGACAGCACCAGTGAAATTCGCCGATTTTCCTGCGGGGAATGGTTTTACAGTGATGGTTATCGGTTTGCTTTCAATAACACGACGGTCTATTTTTCGTTGGGAGAATCCCCAGACCCCCCTCGATGTGTAGCCTGTAAGCACGTTGCAGTCAACCTTGAACGGGGTGATGGTAAGTTTGCCGTCTTTTTGTGGATAAATCACAACTCGTTGGAACAAAATAGAATAGTATTGTTGCCCGTTGATGGATTCTTCCTTGTATTCCAGTTTCTGTGGTTGTTCAAGTACACGTTTGAAAAATCCGTTGAAATCGGGTAGTGAGTGGTCGTTTATGCTCGTAATGTCTTTGTTTGTGTAAAGTTTTATAGTCGCCAAAATCGGTTCGCCGATGTATGCGGTCGATTTATTCACGAAAACCCGTGCAAACACGTCGTTGCTGGCCGTTTCAGGTTGCGGATCGTCTTGTGCATATTGGTTGGAGTAGTTGTTATTTTGCTGACGTTGTTGTTGCGTCTGCTGTGCCGCGTTTGCTGCTGTGGTATTATCAACGACTTCGATATTTTGAGCCTTGCTGCGATAGGTTTTCCCGTCAATTTTCACCGAAGCGATGGGAATGGGGAATGTACCTTTTTTTGTGGCACGGAATTGTCGTGTTTCGGTGTACGTGTAATTTTTTGTTATATTGCCGTTCACAATGCTGATGCTGCTGCTTGAACTTGTTTGTGGTCGTCCCGATGCCTGAATTTCGTCGCAGGTTTCAATCGAGAATTGATTTCCCGGGTCGGTGTTGATGGAGTAGCGCACGTGAAACAATTCTCCTTCGACGGCAACTTTCGGAGCACTTACCGAAATAGTGATGTTATCTTGTGCTATTGCACTGATTATTAGTAAAATATTGAAAAATATAACTGAAAAAATATGTTTCATTGATACTAACGATTTTTCCGAATGCAAAGATATAATTTTTCAATGATTGTTGAGTGAAACGATGAAAAAAGGGAAATGTTATGTTTTTATCACGGTTCTTTCGTTTCACTTTCTGTTGCTGAAGACAGAAAGTGAAAGATGCTTGAAAATCAGTAATCTTTATCTTTTACAAAAAAAACGTCAGAATCTTCGCAAAAAGTCTAAATGAAAGAACCGTGTCGTGATAATAGATTTTTTCCTTTAAAATGTATATATTTTTGAAAAATAAACATATATTTGCATTAGGGATTTTAGTTTTTGTTCGAAAGGAGTGTGTGTATGAAAAAAGAATGGTTTACATATTGTTTACGGCTACTTGTATTGCTTGTGCTGACGTGCAATGCGGGAGGGGCGTTTGCTGAAACAATTTCTGGCGATAAAACCGTGGGGCCAGGCGAAACATTCATTGTCACATCTGAAGTTACCATAACTGGCAACCTTACCAATAATGGCGGTACTATTGTTGTTGATGGGGGCATTTTGGTTGTTAATGGAACAGTGAAGAATACAAGTGTTTTGAAATCAACAACAACTACTACAGAAACAAGGTATGAACCTAGTTCTGCAGAAACGTTGCCCCAAAAAGATGACAAAAAATATGATATAGAAACATCAATAAATTATTACCAAGGAACTATTGAACTTTCTAATGGCGGTCAGTTAAATGTAAACGGAAATTTCGAGAACAATGGTGGCAATATAATGATTACCTCTACGGATTCTGAACGTATTTCTCGTTTGTCAACGAGAGGGACCTTTATAAATAAGACACCATCAATAAGTGGCTCTAAAATCATAAAAACGACAACATCTACTTGGAGTAAAAAGAGTGGTTCTTATTCATGGAGAAATCCATCCACTAATACAGAAACAATACCTCTTAATTCTAGTATTATTCTTTCTAACGGCTATTTACTTGTTGATGACGACATAGAATTACAAGACAATTCAATTGTTACATTTGCAGGTTCTGGAATAGGAGAAGACGTAAAATCTACGATTCGTGTAAGAAATATAAGTGGCACAGAAGGAAATATTACTCAATCAAAAAATGCAGTTATTACTCTTGCTTCTGGTGCGAAAGGTTCAATGGTTGTAGAAGCTACGTTTACAGACAAAACCACTTCTGATTCAAAACATCCATGGACAATATCAGATGAAGGAGAACTAACAGTAAACTCTGGATTTATTTTATATGTTTCAACATATCAATCTGATAAACTTAATGCACTCATAGATGAATCCCTAAGTGATAAAACAATAGATGAGTTACAAGAGAGATTAGATTTAATTGATGATGTAGATATAGAAGAATACTTGCAAGTTACATACCCTGAGGAATATGAAGCATATTTAGCAAGCGGATCAAATAAAGCATTTAGTAAATGGCTAAAAGATAGTGGAACTTCTTTATTCGGCGGTTTTATAGAAGGTATCTTTAGCATATTTGGATATGATGCTTATGGCCAATTTAAAAAAGCTGTTAAAGAAGCTATGGAGCAGGAAATTGAGAATTTGGAAACGACAATTAACATAAGAGAATTGATTGAAATAGGAATTCAAGCGGCATTAATTGCGGAACAAAGCGAATCTATTTCTGCCATCCTTCCCATCGAACTCACCTCATTCACTGCCACGGCAACGGAATATGGTTACACCTTCAATTGGGTGACTGCAAGCGAAGTTGAGAATGATTATTTCACCTTGGAATTTTCGGAGAATGGTGAAGAATTTATTGCGATAGACTACATTCACGGAGCGGGAACAACCTCGCAAACGTCGGAATACGAGTATCGTTGGGACGCAAAACCAACAGCAGAGATTCTGTACTTCCGTCTGAAACAAACCGACTACAACGGTGAATTTACCTATTCCGACATATTGGTGTATGCACCGAGGAAAAGTCACGGAGCAACAAGAACATTGTACTACGGCCCTCTTAAACTGAATGTTGTGGACGGTCAGTTGCAATATATTGTGGAATAATTCGCCACACTATTCATTGTAGATAATTTTGGGAACCTGTAGAGACGCGATTAATCGCGTCTCTACGTGTTTCATCACGGAATTAAAACGTATCGTACCCACCATTCCCGTAATGCAATGTAGGGCTGTCATATTATGGCAGCCTACAACAAACATCACGATATTTTCAATAAAATCTTTATTTCCCGACCAACGAGAGGAATTCCACTTTTTATTTTTCTGAAATGATGCATTTTTATCTATAAAAATGTGCATTTCATCTATAAAAAATATATTTTTGTGGGTTAAATCTATACGAACAAGGGATGATTACTCTGCTCAAATATGGACGCGAAATGAGACGAATGACGGCAATAATGAGTTGCTGCAAGGTTTTGTTGTCTGTATTTTTGTGTTTTGGTGTCTTGTTTTGTTGTGGGCAAGCGAAACTTTTATATCCTGTAAATGAGGGAAATAATTGGAAGGGGAATAATTCCTATAATTTTAAGTATTTAAAAGGAAAAATTTCTTCTTTGTGTCCCGTTAAAAATACCGACGCAAATTCCAAATATATTCGTTCCTTTGCGAGAGTTCCAATGTCGGAAGGAAGAGCTGTCATAGCAAGTGGAAATTATGTAAAAAAAACGTGTTTGTCTGTTTCGTATGATAAAGAATGGGTTGATTGGCCTAATGAAGCAACGAAAACGGCTACCACCAATAACATAGATCCTCAATATCCATATATAGTGTATGCGTATAGTACTGGAGACCAATATTCGGGTTACGATGTGCGTTATTGGGTTGATGATGGCGATGATAGTAATGATGCAACATTGGTAGATGATAAAATAAAACCTAAATTAGTCGGTAGAACCTATCAGCTTTTTCAAATAGGAACGGATGTTTTAAAGTTACAATCCATAGATTTATCAGGATGGGACTTTAGTGAGGTGACATCGATGCAACAATTTTTTAAGGGGTGTACATCTCTTACTTCTATTAATTTGGGAACGGCAGATTTACGAAACGTAACGAATATCTCTGAAATGTTTAATAACTGCAATAGTTTGAGTTGGGAATCGCTTAACGATATTGTAAACTCGTTGGCTATTGATAAGAGTAAATTAACAACAAGAGATAAAGCGGCAGCTAAGGAAGTTAACGGAACTGCAACAAGTAGGTTCGAAGGAAACACAGTAACAACTGCAAACGGTGTACAATATGTAATCAGTTCAACGGGTAAGTTTGATAACCCCATAGGCGGGTCAACTGATATGACTATACGAAATACCGATGCTGTTCAAGTAAGACAACGTATTGACTTTAACTTTGATGTTTTATATGAGAGTAATGGTGATGTTGCTCGATATGTTATTCAATATCTTGATGGTGACAAGGATTGGGAGGCCGATGCTGGTGAAATAACTGACATTCTTACTGTTGACAAAACGGCTGAGTTATCAGATTTGAAAAGTTATATTCCTACATATACTCCAGCTTCACCTGAAACGTTTGGTGGTAATAAGCAGTTTAGAGTAAAAGTCATAAAAAATAATGGCTATAGTGCTTATTCTGAACCATTTATGCTTGTGTATGATGAAAGTATGGTGGCGTATCCTCAAAATTATACTATAAAAAAGAGTGTAAATGGCGGTCCTTTTGTTGAATATAATATACCTGTTGACAACAATGGTGATGTAACTCTTAGAATGAATTCTGACGAAAATGCTGAATATGTTATTCCTGAAGGAATGGAAATACAATGTAAGAATTTTTATGTTTACCCATCAAGTGGAGATTATAGTAATTCAAAATTTGTTAATAAAGGAACTGTTGTTGCCGCAGAAAACATTATTCTTACTTCAAGCAAAGGAGAAGGAATATCGTATGACTGCAATGGTCTTTATATCGCAAATAATATTACATTCCGTGGAAAAATTGCTGATTTTAAGGGAATTTTTAATATTGAAAATCGTTTTGCAACAGAGTCAAATGGTCAAGGACAGGATATAACAATAGGAAGTTGTGCTACCATTCGTGCATACGAAGGTAATTTTCAACATTCTGGTGGTGCAATGAAATTGTATATAGATGGAGAGATGACCGTTGAACGTCTTATTGAAGGAAATATGATTCACGTTCGTGATGGTGGAATGCTTATAGTCGGTGAAACTGATTTTGACCCGTCATTGAAGATTGTGAGTTATTCTGGTTCAATCTTAACTTTGTGTTACAATCCAACACGTCGTGGCGTTGATAATCTTGGCTATTGTGCAGGTAGAGTTTATTTCAATGATAATGCAGAAGAACACGGTTGGGACACAGATCCTCAATCAGAAGGTGATATAAATGAGGGAACGATACCTGACGATAGACATAGTAGCGACTATTGGACTGCAAGTGGAATAGTAGGAAAGAATCCTATTCAACCCGAGAGAATTTTTGGTGCTTTTCATTCTTACGACGAATGTATTGACCCTGTGAATACAAAGACTTTGGGTATAGATGACGATCCATTCCTCCCACAGGATAAGGAAATAAAACCACTTTATAATAAGAATTGTTGTTCTGACGAGTATTCTGGTAATAAAATCCAAATCCGTGAATTGGGCAATAAATGGTTCCGTCTGATAAACGGCGAACTGATTTATTGCGAGAACGACAACGAGGAATAATAATCGTATTTCACGTGTGGGAGAGATTTTTATTTATCATTTACTGGCAATCCGTTCCACAAATCATCATCCGTATATACAGAACCGCAACTGCATTTCATTTTATATGGTTTGTCGGGAAAAAGTTTGACGTACAGTTCAACTCTCTCTCGCAAAGATAGTTGCAATGGGTCTGACATATTGTTCATCCATAAGCCCATAACCAATAGTGGTTCGTGGACGGGTGGTCGCCAGCCGTCCCAAACACACGTTTTTGTGTAGTATTTAAAGTGCATACCAACAATATGTTCTGTCATAAAATCGTTGGGTAAGTTTTCGTATTGCTCTACTGGAGTTTGTTCTATTATTGTTGCGGATTTCTTGAATTCCTGTCCT
>JAEEGL012189602.1_pt1 | contig 11431 bp, 7 predicted proteins | sample 9134231 | NCBI WGS metagenome assembly JAEEGL01 (sample SAMN16246548, study PRJNA631951) | gut metagenome | biome: gut microbiome; feature: rumen; material: fiber-attached | host: Bos | place: Iran: Karaj | collected 2018-10
GAGGCCCGCCTTGTTGCAGTTCCACTCGAGGTGCTTGGTGATGATGCCCGTCTGGCAGGTGACTGTGAGCGCCTGCTTGTCGATCTTCACCATCTTGTTCATGCGCTTCATGTCGAGCACGATTCCGTTGTAGATCGGAAGCGCGCCGCCCTGCGAGCCGGATCCGCCGCCCCAGGGAACGACCGGGATCTTGTACTGGTTCGCGATCTTCATGATGCGCGAGACCTCTTCGGTCGTCGAGGGATGCACCACGAAGTCGGGCTTCGGGCATTCCTTGCCGCGATCGTGCCACATCTCGGGGATCCAGTAGTAGTCTATGGAGTGCCCGAACTTGTCCGCGAACTTTACGTCCACGTATTCTTCGCCCACCACGTCGGTGAGTTCCGTACGAATCATCTCGTACATGTAGCTGTCAGGTTTTATCTTCATTTGATTTCCTTCCGTAGCCTTGTGACGCCACGTATTATACACCACATCCCGTGAGAGTTGTACGGACAGTTGTGATTTTATGTGAGAAGAAATGAGAAAAACGGGTCCGCCGCCTGAACGCCTGTCGCCGGTGTCGATGCGCCGCCGCTCACCACCTGTAGTACCTGTACGGATCGTCCTCCGCAACAGGCATGTCGGCGTAGCGTATCGAATCCGTCGCGAAGTTCACCCCCATGTTCGCGAGCATGCGGCAGAGCATGTACTGCGCGCGCCGCTTCGTCGTCCTGAGGTACGGCTTCGCCGCTTCGTCTATCGCCCACGGCGGGACCTGCCAGAACACGATCCTGCCCTTTCCGTGCGCAACGGTCCGGAACGCGGCGTTGCCGTCATCCGCCGGCTTGGTGAACGCGTCGAAGTCCATCGCGCCGTGCCACGACCAGTCGGCGTTCGAAAGCCCGTTGAGTATCGCGGGCGGACGCCCGATGCGCGCCGCCACGCAACCGTTCGTCGGCGCCATCTCAAGCGGAACGGGGCTCCATTCCGCGACCTCCTTGGCGGTAAACCCGACGCAGAGCGCCTGCCCGCCCTTCGCTATCTGGTCGAAGAAGTCCTTCGGCTTCTCCGCGCCGGACGAGGCCACGTACACGCATCCCGGCCACGTGTCCTTCTCCTCCTCGTCCTGCTTCAGCCCCTTCGCGAGGTCGCGCGTCGCGATCCAGGCCGTGCGCCCGAACGCGCGCGGCGACTTCGACCTGATGCGCACGCCGTCGCCAAGACGCGACACGAGGCGCCTCACGATGTCGTCCGCGACAGGGTCGGACGCAGTGCGCGCGGTGACGTCCAGCTGGCAGAACGTGATGCGCCCGTCGCCGATCGTCCAGTCGAGGAGCGGAGCGTACTGGAGGTCAAACCCGCCGTCGGCGATCGCGCGCCAGTCGCCGACCGTCGGCTTCTCCGGAATCGCCGTCGCCACGTTGCCGCGGTTTCCGCACCGCCACACGCGCGTGTTGACGTATCCCGCCCACGTGTCCGTGAGGTACGACTGCTCGTTCTTCGGAATGCCCTCGATGTACGGCGTCACGAGCGTCGACTCGCCGTTCCAGTCCCGCAGCATGTCCCCGTCGAGGCCAAGCCCGAGGCTGTCGTCGCGGAAGCGCGGGAACACCGTCCTGAGGCCGTACGTCTGCGCGCGGAAACCGACAGACTCGAGTGTGTCCTTTGTCTGCTCGAACACGAGCACACGCCCCCTGGCGCCTCGGGCGATAGGCACGAGCGCCTTGTCGAGGATGTCGCGCGTGAGGCATTCGCGCCCGACGACGAACGGCGTCTCGGGCGCAAGCGCCGCGTCGAAAGCCTTCGCCTTCAGCTCGTCGAGCCCCAGGCGCTCGTACTTGACGCCGAGCCGGTCGAACTCCTTCGCCGTCAGGCCCTTCGGATCGTACAGGAAAGGCGTCCGCGACTTGTCGGCCACCTTTGCTGGCGCATAGGTCTCGACGCTGAAGACGTCCTTCTGCACGGCACCGCCCGCAAAGGCGAAATCGGCGACGATCGTGTAGCGCCCCGCCCTGCCGGGGAGCGTGACCGACACCGGGACGTCGCTGCGTCCGCCCGCAGGAACGGAGACCTTGCCGCGCAGGGCTTCGCCGAAGCGCTTGTCCCCGTCCTTCAGCTCGCACGTCCACTCGACCTCCTGCTCGACACGGCAGTCGTTGAGGACGACGAGCGTCTTCTCGACCTTTTCGCCAGGACGGAAGTGGTGAGCCTTGTCGGTGAAGACGCCATTCCCGCCGATGAACGCGCAGCAGTCGCCGTTCCACCTTCTAAACGTCTCTCCTATGCTTGTCCGCGTGTAGTTCGCCGCGTCGCCCGTTCCAGTGTCCCAGCCCTCGTCGCGAATCTCGTCAGGCACGATGCCGGGGCTCTTGAGCCCGTCCCACCGGCGCGGGTTGACGCGCATCGGGGACTGCCCGCCCTTGAACAAGTTGCCCTGGTCCCACGGCAGCATCGCCGTGATCCCCCATGCGCGGTGGCTGCGCCAGTTGTCCGACATGTAGACCGACTGAACGCCGGCGTAGTGGAGATCCATCTCGCGGAGGGGACTGTTGAGCTCGTACCACTTGAAGGGCCGTTGCCGCTTCCAAAGCTCCTCCTCCTTCGCGAGCGCCTTGACCATGACCGGGTCGTCGCCGAGATACGCCGCGTCGCCGAGAAGCGCGGCCGCGAACTCGCTCGCCCATAGGCTCTGGTACCCGGGCTTGCGCCAGATGAAGAGCGGACCGCGGTAGCTCGACCACGAGGAGATGTGCGGCATGCCCCACTCGACGAAGAAGAGCGGCTTCACGCCCTCCGCGCTCCAGTGCGAGAGCCAGTCGCTGCGCTCCTGGCTGGGCGCCCAGTTGAGGTAGATGTTGACTGTGTGGAACTCGTCGAGGTTGCCGGACTCGTGGTGGTATACGGGGCGCGTAGGATCCAGCGACTTCGCGATCTCCCACGCGAGGTGCGCGCAATGGCGCCTTCGGATCGCGCTCTCCGCGCGCCCGTTCCCCTCCTCGGGCGTCAGGTCGTACTTGCCGTCGATCCGAAGCGGATCCATGTCGCCCACGTATCCCGTCAGGTTGTGGTTCATCGCGTACGTGACCACGCTCGGATGGTTCCGCGCGCGGCGTATGCACCACCGCGCGAGCTCGCGGTAGCGCGCAGCGACCGCGGGGTCCTCGAGCTTCATGTCGAAGTCGCGGGCGTGCGGCAGCGAGAACGAGAAGAGCATGCCGGTCTCGTCGCACACGTCGAGGATCGCGTCCATGTACGACACCGCGCCGGGCGAGAAGTTGTAGTTGTCCGCTATGACGAAGTTTACGCCCAGCTCCTTCAGGCGGCGGCACGCCTCGAGCGCGGACTCCCTGCACGCAACGCCGGCGTCCGCGTTCATCGTGCGGTTCACGAGCGCGCGCAGGTGTACGGGCGTTCCGTTCAGCAGCAGGTCGCGCCCCTTGATTCGCACGTCGCGGAAGCCGAACGTAAACGGCAGCGCCGCGTCGAGCGTCCGGCCTTCCGCGTCCTGGAGCTCCATCGCGCAGACATAGCGGTTCTGCGGCGTATGCACGTCCCACTTCTTCGCCTTCCTCCAGAAGTCCATCAGCGACGGCCCCTCGTCCGCATACCTTACGCAGCCGCCCGCATCCGGCTTCAGCATCCGCCGCTGTCCCACGAGCATGGGCTGAAGCGAACCGATCTCCGCCGCGTCCGTCGTGTCGTACACGCGCACGGCAAGTGACACCTCGGCGGGCGCGCCTTCGCATTCCGCCACGTACGTCGCGTTCCCGCCCGCGACGTCGCTCTCCACCGTCGCGTCGACGATGCGCGCACCCTTCGGCATGAGATCGAGGTAGACGTCGCCGGTGATGCCGCGGAACTTCACCTCCGCCTTCGTCGCGACCGCGCGGTCTGGCGCATTGAAGTCGAGCGTCTCGGGGTTGAGGGGATACGCCGTCACGTCGAGGACGATGGACTGCTTCTCGCCGGGCTTTGCGAAACCAGTGATGTCCGCCTCGCCGCCGGGGAACGAAACCTCCGCGGCGCGATTCCCGTCGACATACACGACCGCGTGCGTCTGGAGCATCGTGAATGTAAGGACGACGCGCTTGCCGGCGGCCTCCTTCGGCATCACGAAGTCGCGCCTGTACCATGCGCGGTCGCCTACTTCGCACTTGACGTCCTTGTCCTCGAGCCACGGCGAGATGTACACGAGCTGCCCTTCGCGCCTATGCTCGCCCTTCTTGGCCCAGACGGACGGGACCTTGCCCCAGCCCCAGCCCTCGTTTTCGCCCGGCGCGACGCCGGGCTTGTCGGAGTCGAGCGGAGGACGCCAGCCCCACAGTCCGTTGAGGCACCACCTCGCGCGCGTCGAGGTAGCCTGCCGCCATGCGTCGCCGAGCCCCCACGGGTCGGCCGGCGCGCCCTCGGGAAGCGGGGCGTTGCACGGCTCAGGCGCGCGCAGGCGCTTGAGCGAGACGGTGAGCCTGTCGAACTCGGCAGTGCCCGCGGCGCCGAGGTTGCTGGTGGAGATGCGCAGCCTCGTCGCGCCCTCGGGCACCTTGTAGTCGCGCTCGCAGTCAATCCAGTCGTGCGTGCCGACGAACCCGAACACGTGCGGCCACCCGCCGACCTGCTTGCCGGTGGCGTCGTGGAAGCTCATCGGCACGCGGGCGGTCATCCAGTTCTCCTTGCCGCAGACGACGCCGTCGGTCTTCATGCGCGTCTTGACGGTGATCACGCCCCATTCGGGCTTCAGCGCCACGTCCCAGGACTTGCTGTGCCCCGGTCCGAACGACCGCGGCTCGCCGGAGTCGAGCAGCACCTCGCCGCAAGCGGCGAACACAAGGGAGACGGCAGCCGCAACCGCGAGCATGCCGGAGAACATTGTACTTTTCATGGCCCGATTATACCACAACCGGCACGCTGCGGCAAACCGCAAACACGGGCGCGGCGTCAGGACCGGCGAGTCGACTCGCGCACGACCAGCGGCGCCGGGATGTGTATGCGGCGGGGCGGGAGAGCAGGGTCGGTTATGCGCTCCCTGAGCGCGCGGTACGCCACAAGCGCGATGTCCTCGCACGGCTGGTGTATCGTGGTGAGCGGAGGGAATGTAGTGGTCGCGCAGCGCACGTCGTCGAATCCGGCGAGCATCACGTCCTTCGGCACGGAGAGCCCGAGCTTGCCGAGCGTGTTCCTGAAGACCGCCGCGACGTAGTCCGACTCGCATATCACCGCGTCCGGACGGTTCCGCTTCCCGAACACCGGCGCAAGCTTCTTAATGTCGTCCGGCTCCGACACGATCGCCGTTCCAGCGCCGCCGCCTGTGGCCGCGGCAACGCCCTCGAGCCTGTCGCGTATGACCGTGGCGCAGTTGGGGCGCATCAGGAACGCGACCCTCTTAGCGCCCGCGTCGATCACGTGCGCGCCAAGGGCCCGCCCTGCCGCGTAGTTGTCGATGCCAACGAAGTCGTGGCTCGCGACGGGCGACCCGACGCTCACGTCGCGGTCTATCAGCACGACCGGTATCTTCGCGTCGCCGAAGAGCGTGAGTATCTCGCGCGTCAGTCGCTCCGGCTTGCGCAGGAAGGCGAGCGGCTGCAGCACGACGCCCGCAACCCCCTGCTCGACGAACGAGCGCGCGACCCTTCCAGCCTCCTGCGCGCGCTTGGACGGAGTGGAGGCTGATATGTCGCCGAGCACGAGCGAATACCCGTCCTTCCGCGCACAGCCCATTAGGGCCTGGCATATCTGCGGGAACACCTCGCCGAACGCGAGGCTAGGCATTATGAGCCCGAGCCGCCCGGACTCAAGCCTCGCCGCGGTCGTCGCGAACGTGCCTGCGCCGCGCTTGCGGTACACGAGCCCGCACTTCACGAGCTCGTCCATCGCGCGAACCGCGGTTATGCGCGAGACCTTGAACTTGCGGACAAGCGCCTCCTCGGACGGAAGCGGCTCGCCGAAGGGATAGCATCCGTCCCTGATCTCCCTGCGGAGCTGCTCGAATATCTTTCTGTATTTTGCCGTGTCTTCTGGCATGGAACACTCCCTGCTCGGCCCCGTTGCGGAATACTCACCTGAACTGGGTTGATTATACCACAATCCCGCATATTGAGTCCACAGGCAAAACGGGAGCGATCTAGCGCCTGGCGCTGCGCGCGCCGAAGCGGGCGCGGATGCGGCCGGCGGCGCGGAGGAAGCGCATGTGCGAGAGGAACGGCGGCAGCGTGGCAACGCATGCAAGCACGTCCGATATCGGCATGGCGAGCCACACCGCGACCGCGCTGTCGTCGATAACGAGCGGCAGCAGCCAGATGCACGGGATGAGGCAGATCACCTGGCGGAGAAGCGAGAGCAGGATGGCCGTCTTCGGCTTGCCGATGGACTGGAAGTACGTGGTGGCGACGATGTTGAGCGAGATGCACCAGATCATGCAGTTCGAGAGCCGCATGTCGCGCGTCGCCGCCGCTATGAGTCCGAGAGACTCGGAATCGACGAAGCAGCGCACCAGAGGCCTCGGCGCCAGGACGGCCACAAGGCACGCCCCGCACGTGAGGACGGTGGTCGTCACGAGCCCGAGCAGAACGGTGCTCCGCACCCTCTCGTATGCGCGCGCCCCCCAGTTGAACCCCACAATCGGCGCAAGGCCCTGCTGCACGCCCATGATCGGCATTACCATCGTCATCACCACGCGGTGGAACACCCCCGCCGAGGCGACCTCGAGCGTTGCCGCGGCAACGCTGGGCAAGTATGTCTTGAACGCCATGTTCATGGACGCCGCCACGGCCGAGCCGGCGAGCAGCTGGAGGAAGGGGCCGAGGCCTATTCCAAGCGTGCGCCACACGATGTCCGAGTATATCCTGACGCGCCTGAGGCGGAGGCGAACCACGCTCTTCCTTGCGTAGTAGAACCTGAGCGCCCATGCGCAGGACGCCATCATCGCGATCACCGTGGCCCACGCGGCGCCCTTTACGCCCATGCCGAGCCCGAATATGAATATCGGGTCGAGGACAAGGTTCACTCCGAACCCGACTATCATGCACGACATCGAGTAGCGCGCGCTGCCCTCCGCCCGCATGCACGCCGACAGCCCGAACGCCAGGTGCGAGAACACGTGGCTCCATACCACGATCTTCATGTAGTCGATCGCGGCGCACATCGCCTCCGGCTCGACGCCGCTTCCGCCGAGGAACATTATGATCGGCTTCAGGTAGGAGAAGATCAGCGGCGGCAGGACGATGAACAGGAGCAGCTTCAGCGCGACGCACTCGCCGAGCGCCTTCTCCGCCCCCACGCGGTCCTTCTGCCCGAGCCTGATCGAGAGGATCGCGCCGTGCCCCAGGCCTATCAGCGGGCCGAAGGCGCCGAGCGCCATCATGAGCGGGAACGTGAGCGTGATGCCGGCGAGCGCGTTGTCGCCGCATCCATGCCCGATGTAGACGCTGTCGATGACGTTGTAGAGGGAGTTCAGCGTCATCGACACGAGCGCCGGCCATGAAAGCTTGAGGAGGAGCGGCCCAAGCCGCCCCTCCGCAAGTTCCTTTAGCTGCGCCTTCGCGTCTGCCATCCGAACCGCCCTTCGCGTCAGAAGAGGATGGAGGTCTTGGGCATGGCGCTGCGGAGCCTGGCCATGTCGTCGGGTGCAATGCCGCAGTTCGACAGCGAAAGCGTGGTCAGGCGCTCCCATCCGTCAAGGTTCTCCGGGAGCTTCTTGATCTGGCATCCCGTGAAGGAGAGGTTGCGGATCGCGGGGAGCTTCCCCACCCAGTCCGGTATCTCAGACACCTCGTTGGCCTCCATGACGATGTCCTCAAGGAGGGGCATCTCCTTCAGCTCCTCCGGGACGGACTTGAACTTGTTGCCGTACAGGTATATGCGCTGGAGAGTCTTGATCTGCGCGACCGACGCCGGGAGCTTCTCCAGGCTGTTGCCGTTCAGGCGGAGCCAGCGCAGGCCCTTCGCGCTGCCGACCGAGTCGGGCAGAGACGTGAGCGCGTTGCCGTCAAGGTTGAGGTATGTAAGCGCGGGAAGCTCGAAGACGAAGTCCGGAACGGACGTGAGCTCGTTGCGCGAAAGGTAGAGGCTCTCGAGCTTGTCCAGCCCCTTGACTGCGTCGGGCACCGACTTGAGGCCTCGCTCGGCAAGGTCGAGGACCGAGAGCGACGGCATGTTCGCGAAGGCGTCCGGCGCAATTTCGCCCTTGCCGCCGCGCAGCAGCACCCTTGCGATCTCGGCCCTGTTGGAGGCAGAGGCGAGCTCCTCGAGGGAGTTCGCCGTGGGGAGCTCGCGTGGGGAGCCCTGGTCCTTGAAGCATCCCGCGGCGAGCGCGAGGGCGGAAACCGTAATCAGTATCTGTTTTTTCATAAGACCTTCTGTCCTTCGGGCTCCGCGCTGCGCGCGGGCCGCCCTTACTCCGCGGAGGGCTTGTCCGCCGGCTTTTCAGGCGGCGGGGCGTCTCCCCGTCCTGCCTCCGGACCAGCTCCAGGGCCCTTGCCCCTGCCTTCGAAGCCCCTGCGCCTGCCATGGCCCTCCGGACCGCCTGGGTGCCTGCCCTCGAACGGCGGGAACTGCGGGCGGCGGCGGTCCATGTTGCCCATGAACTCGCGGCGCGCCTCCATCCGCTGGCGGCCTTCCTTCATCACGAGCTCGCGCACCATGGCGTGCTGCTCCTTGGTGAGGTTGTCGCGGATCACTACGAACACCTTCGTGGAGAGGAGGGACTGCTCGGTGCGCATGTCGCCTATCTCCTTGACCTTCGCGAAGACCGCCGACATGTCGGCCCCCTGGGTCTCCATCGCCTCGCGCATCATCTTGCCCTGCTCGAGCCCCGCCTCCCGGATCTTCTTCTGGAGATCCTTCATCTTCTCGACGATCTCGCCGAGGCCGTCTACGAGCTTCTTGCGCGGCTCCCCTTCCATGCCGAGCTTGTCGAGGTTCTCGTCCTGCATCAGGAAGCGGCTGACCCAGGTGCCCGGCAGGTCGATGGCGCCGGGCATCGGCGGACGCATCTCCGCGGGGCCTGGCGCGGGGTTCGCGCCGGCCTGCTGCGCAGAGGACTCACCCTCCGCGGCAAACACCGCGCCTGCGGCGAGCAGCACGCCCGCCATCGCCATAATCTTCGCAAATCTCATGTTCAACGCTCCTTTCATAACCTGAAGCCAAATGGTATTCAGGCTAATAAACGAGCAGAAGACGTGTTTATTGCGATTCATGGTGCTGCTACCTCATCACGTACCAGAGTATGCAGAGGAAATGGCAGAAGGAGCCGGCAAGGACAAACAAGTGCCATACGGGATGGCTGTACGGCAGGCGCTTCCACATGTAGAACACCGTCCCGACCGTGTAGAGCCCCCCGCCAAGCACAAGCCACATGAACCCGAGGCCGCTAAGCGCGGAATACAACGGGACGATGGCTATGATCGCCATCCACCCCATGATTATGTACGCAGCCGTGGACACATAGCGGAACCTTCCGGTCGTGAACGCCTTGAACACCACGCCAACGATCGTCGCGCCCCACTCAACGCCGAAGATCGTCCACGCCATCACGGGATGCTGCGGACGGAGCGTCACAAGCGCGAACGGCGTGTAGCTGCCCGCTATCAGGAAATAGATCGCCATGTGGTCCATCACGTGCAGGACGCGCTTGGCGGGGACGTACGACACGGCATGGTATGCCGACGATATTGCGTAGAGCAGTATGACCATGGACCCGAATATCGAAGCCGTCACCACCTTCCACGACACGTCAACGCCGCTGATCACAGCCTGCCATATCAGTAAAGCAATCATCGCCGACCCCAGGTGGGAGCCGACGATGTGTATTACGGAATTGGCGATTTCCTCGCCAGCCGTGTATGGATGTTCCGCTCCGCGAGTCATCTTACTTCGATTCGGCCGGAGCGGCCGCAGGTGCCGGCGCCGCAGGAGCGGGGGCCGCGGGAGCTGGAGCCTCAGGAGCGGGAGCGGTGGCCGCAGGGGCGGGAGCCGCAGGGGCTTCGGCGGCAGGAGCCGCGGCATTGTCGGTCACAGGACCGGGAACGGCGGCGGGAAGCGTCGGAAGCGCAGGGGCCTGGACAGGGGCAGGCGCAGCCGCGCCGCTCATCATCGACTTGTGCGACGAGGACGAAAACCTGGAAAGCACGAGCGTGTTCACGATGAAGATCGTGCCGAGGAATGCCGTGGCCTTGATGAGGATGTTGCCGGCGTCTGCGCCAAGAACGGCTTCTCCCATTCCTCCGCCGATCACGCCGCCAAGGCCGCCCTCTTTCGGCTTCTGGAGCAGCACCACTCCGGCGAGCAGCAGGCACGACAGCACTTCCACAACATAAAGCAGACCGATGACGAAATTCATTTCCTTATGACCTTTCTGTGAAAAAAACGCGCGAATTATACAAAAAAACGGGGGCGAAAGCAAGGCGCAAATGTGCAAATATGGAAGTGCCTCCGTTTATGCCCCAAAGCACATGATTTGCTTCTCAAAACCGAACGTCATGGCTATAAGGGCGGAGCGGATCCACATGCCGTTGCGCATCTGGCGCCAGTACATCGCACGCGGGTCGTGGTCGCAGCAGGTGGCGATCTCGTCGCGCCGCGGCAGCGGGTGCATGATGATGCCGTCCGCGGGAAGGAGCTTCAGCTCCTCCGCGCCGAACTTGAAGCGGCTCGTGTCGATCTTCGCCGACTCGCCCTTCGACTCGTCCCACTCGTCCTGGATGCGCGTCATGTACACCGCGTCGGAAAGCGTCACCGCCTCGCGGAGGTTGTCCGACTTCGTGAACTCGACGCCCTTCTCCTCGAGGATCGCCGTCACGTCGTCCGGCACCTGGAGCTGCGGCGGCGCCACGAACACCTGGCGGATGTTCTCGAAGTTGGTGAGCAGGTACGAGAGCGAGCGAACCGTGCGGCCGCGCATGAGGTCGCCGCAGAACGTCACCGTGCGGTTCTTCAGCCCGCCCTTGTTCTCGAACGACCGGAGCAGCGTGTAGATGTCGAGCAGCGCCTGCGTCGGGTGCTGGTCCTTGCCGGAGCCGGCGTTGATGATCGGCACCGGGCGCTTGCTGCGCGAGAGCGCCCACGCCATGCGCTCGGCGAGGCCCTTCTCCTGGGTCCGCATGACGATGAGGTCGAAGTACGAGCTGAACGTCCGGATCGAGTCCTCGCGGCTTTCGCCCTTGAACTCGGAGGAGACCGACGCGTCGCGCACCTCGCCCGTGCGCAGGCCGAGGATCTGGCAGGCGGAGAGGAACGAGAGGAACGTGCGGCTCGACGGCTGCGTGAAGTAGATCATCGCGCGCTTGTGGAAGAGCAGCCCCTGGAGGAACTCCATGCCGGCGCGGCTCTTCGCGATCGAGCGGATCTTCGTGGCGGCGTCGCAGAGGCGGTCGAGGCGGGCGCGGTCGAACTGCTGCGCGAAGATCGTGTGGAAGGGCATCCCGTCCGGGCGGGCGAGGCACTCGGCCTTGTCCGC
>JAEEGL012806184.1_pt1 | contig 11431 bp, 17 predicted proteins | sample 9134231 | NCBI WGS metagenome assembly JAEEGL01 (sample SAMN16246548, study PRJNA631951) | gut metagenome | biome: gut microbiome; feature: rumen; material: fiber-attached | host: Bos | place: Iran: Karaj | collected 2018-10
CAATTTGTTCTGGATATGCCTGTTGAAAAAGCATTATGGCATATCTTGTCATAAGCCTATTTATAAGGATTGTTTTCTTTAGTTACTTTAATAGCCAGACCTTTCTCTATAAGTCCACGATAATCTGCGTGAATGGAATTAAGATAGTCTAATGCCTCTGGGGAATAGGCGACAATATATAATTTACCATCTGGTTTATGACTTATAACACCGCCAATATCGCAGAATTTGTCTCTTTCTTCTTGGGTTAGACTGTAGAGTGGACGGAGATATGGTAATATCTGATGTATGTCAGCATATCCGTTTGCTTCAATTTCGATTCCTTTAGTATTATTTTGTAATATTTTTATTGATTTTATAATGCAATTTTCTCTATATTTTAATTTAGTTGCCATACATGCTATAACACCATAAGGCACTCTTGCGAGTAAATCAATAAACAGTAATTTTTGTTCCTCTTTTATTGTCATAATATCAATATCTAAACATTTCTTCTGTGAATAATTCCTTAATCAAACTTTCCCATACACGACGCTTTCAACGTGTCATTTATGCCAGTACGATAAGCCTTTGTTTCAAGAGCATACTCCCAAATATGCTGACCTTCAAATTGTTTATTGAATTGTTACAATAACTATGTTCTTTACAATTATTCCAGACACATTTTTGTTTCTTTGTATAATTATCTTTTTCCATAATACATACTTTAAATTAAGTAGTTGATGCTCTCTAAAACCTGTTTTACTTTCTTAGTATCAAACCAGTTATCAGTCCTGACACCAGATTCCATATCAATCCAGAAATCACCGACATTCTCATCATTCAGCAGATATTCAAGTTTCTTTGCTGTGTTCTCTGGATTGAAACCGCCGGCATATCCGATTTTATAATCAGATTTCATAGTTAAAACTTCTGTATCTATCCCACGCCCTCCGGAAGCATCAAGCAGCATAGAGCAGTAATGCGGAAGTTCACTCTTCATAAACAGTTCACAGTCATTCGGCTTCCTCTGCTGGATAATGATTTCATCAAGAGTCTGCGGAACATAGTCGAATGAAATCTTATCAACTATGTTTCTGTACGGTGCAATGTTCAACTGCACTCTCTGGAATATCTCAAGATAACCGCCACAGAACTCTTCAAGTCTGTTGAATCCGTCTTTGACAGTTCCCCTTGCAAGACTTCCACATAAATGACCGGATAATCTAAGACCAAGTTTGGTCAATTTATAGAAGTCATCCGGGTTGAAATACCTGTTGCCGTTCTCAGCCCATTTCTCACTGAGAAGCACACCGAATTCAACAAGAGGATATTTGTCTCTTATTCTGAGCAGTTCAGATATATCTGTCCTTGAATCTACTCCGGTAAATGTAATATGCTTTAATGTTGCCATTTATTTTAATTGATTGATTATTTTCTCTGTAGTTGTGTTGAGTGATGATGTTCCTCTCCATGAAGGTATTTCTTTTACATTATTGTAGAGATAAGCATCATAGCACTGCCTGTCTTTTATAGAAGACAACTTGCAATTTCTGATAACGATTCCGGTGATGTGATAACCACTGATGTTATTGAATGAAGAATTGCTGAGTGTAGTGAAGTAGTTTCCGCTGTTGTCTTTCTTGAGAACCAGTGATTTTTCTGCCTTATATGCACCGGCATTGTCTGAGAAGATGATTCCGAGATAGCTGAACGGAGTGTCCACATAGAACTTGTTCCCGGAAACCCAGTATTTCACTAAGCAAAGAGTCTCCTTTGCCTGTGTGTTCTTGTTGTACCGGACTACACTTGCTGTCTCTTGTGCAAATGTACATATAGAAATGAATAACACAGCAGCAATAGCCAGAATTCTCACTGAAAAGTTTGTTGTCTGTCTCATAATTTTGTTATTTAAATGTCAATTGATTTGATGATTTTTGCAATGCCTTTTCCGTCTACATATGACAGGAATTCATACTTATTTGGTTCTCCGCAATATTGACCGTGAATCATAATGCTTCCGTCAGATTTCCTCTTGACAATATCCATCACTTTGAACATATATCCTTTGTTCCAGCAATCTACGAGAACAGGGTTTCTCAAGTTAATTGAATCGATATATTTAAGCTCTTCTTTGCAATATGCAATAAGAGCATTCTGCATATCTTCTTCTGCTTGTTCAAACTCATGCTTGAAATATTTGAGATCGTCAATACTACATCTTTTCATAGTTTATTATTTTTGCTGCAAAGATAAACAATTACTTTCAAATAACAAAATTATTTTCAAGAAACTACTAAATATTAGGATTATTTAATAGTTTCTTTTCTAATATAAAGATATTTGGGGTATCTTCCCAATACAAACAGAGTCACAGGACAAATCCACATCTTCTTTTCTTTGCTGTTATAGTTCCGTCCATACAGATACTTGTCAATGAAACTGAAATCTTCCGGAATGTATTCAGCAACAAATTCATCAAATGCTTCTATTAGTTCTGGATGTTGTTTCTTATATGCACGGACTCTGACAGTCACTTCATTCTGTCCGTTAGCATACATTTCACACAAATCATCTGCTCCACATACCATTTCCAGATTTCCGTGAGCAAATCCCCAGTGCTTGAAGTCATAGTACCATCTCTTGACTGGTCCGTCAACTTCTGCTACAAAATGGAGATTATAAACATTTCTCTTTATAATAAGGTTCTTTAATAGAACCAGTATAGTGTATATTTTCTTTAACATATTTGAATTGGTTCATTAATTATCATATCTTTGGATTTATCATTGTTCTCCATATGAGCAACAAATGCTTTCAGTTTATCCATATCTTCTTTTGTTAAGAGTTTGAATGCTTCTTTCTCTTTGTCAGTTATAGGATTATACGGAATTGTCTTCTTACACTTGTCAAAGTACGAACGGAATTCTTCAGGATATTCTTCTTCAATGGGAACAATGCTATGTTCATTGCAGTAATATCCGATGAGCCATCCGTGGCTGAACATATTGAGCAGACAGTAACTGATACATAAGTCACCAAACTTCAGTTTATTCTCTTCCATAATCAACTGTAATTTATTTTTAAGATTGAAATGAGGTCTTTGCTGAATCTCTGCCAATCTACTCGGAGTCCGTCAATCAAATGTATTGCAGTGAATTCACATAATTCCATAAATTTCTGATTTCCGTTATAATTAGAAAACAGTTTCTTTCCTGATTGTGTGATAGTGAGAGAATGTGTTTCGGGGTCTCTTTCCATATAACCGTTTTCAATCATCTCATCTATTACATTGAACATAGAAATGTTAATCTGGAAATCTGCATCCTTCATAGAAACGAGTCCCGATGTGTACAGTTCAAATGCTTTCTTCTGAATCTTGTCATCAAAGACAAGTGACTTTTCAAGCACTACTTCATTCGGAAGTTTGTTATGTTGTCTGAACAGAGACAGAACATACATAATGCTATAGTCTTTTGGGAATTCTACAAATTTCATTTCTTTAATTTCTTTTTTAATTTATTTGATTCGGACTGCTACTTCAATCTCATGTTTCCTCTTATTATATACAACAGGCATAGTCAAATCAATATCTTTCCTGTTGCAGTTCTCAATCACACGGGCACACTGCTTGAAAATTTCATCCCTATGCATTCCGTAGTTCAAGTTGAACTTTCCGATAATCTCATAGTTGAATGCATTGAGATTGTTCTTTTTTGAATGTGGATCGACAGTAGCCATTTCACTCTTTGTCCGGAATGTCGGATATGAAATAATGTAAAGTTGGTTATTGTTTGTATCCATATAGTTTACAATGTCTTTTTTGTTCATATAAATTTCTTTCTGCTATTTTTCTTATTTATCTGCAATATATCACTTTTGTGTATTTTGAACAGATTTTTTGAAATATTTTTCAAAAATAGGGAAGTATAACTACTCCCCTATATATTGTACTTTGAATCATTGCTTTTTCTTTGCAGAAGAAACTTCGGTGATGATGAATTCATCAAGCAGCATTGCCCTACAGCATTTGTCATAGTTGAATATGCGGTCTGTGTCTTCAATCTCCATATTACACATCTTCTTATATATGAGCTTATGGAACTGTAGAGGAATAGACTTGAACTTGCCAACAGGGTCACACGTTCTCTTGTAGAACTCGCCGATTTTGTGCATAGTGTTGTCTGGTTTTCGGACAGAGAACTCATATCCGCATAAGTCATATTCCTCAATGCGGATATCAAGAGAAGTCTTGGAGATAATCTCATTCTTGATTTCATCCGGGATATAGTCACCGGAACCGGAATAGTTGTCTGCTCTCAGGATAATTTCATCAGAACCAACATACATCAACGTGACTCCGAGATTCTCTGTCATTGGCTGGATGACATCAACATATGCCTTTGACATAAGATATTTCTCATAGTTGATAGTCCGTGATGGGTTCAGTTTTCCGAACACTACCTGTCTCGTGTATTTGGATTCAGTTACATATTCTTTCATAATGCCGTCACAGAACTGGCCGATGAAATCTCCGTAGGTTTCCTGTGCGATGATTCCGGCGATTCTCATTGTCTGGAAATTCGCTTTCTTCATATCAAATGAGATGAAGTGATGACCGACATTATCATAGTTATATACGGATTTTGCTCCGTTCTGTGGTTTCAGATTCGGGATGCTTTTGATTGCATCAGCGATTTCCTTGCTGTTGTTGAACTGCTTATAGCCATCTGATTCAAGAATGCCGTTGATGATTTTATCCCGGACAATTGAATATGCATCAAGGAAGTCATCAAGACCCCAGTATTCTTTCAAGATGTTCTCGACGGCCCAGTTCCACTTAGTGAGTGTGCTGAAGTCTCTTTCATAGAGATTCACTTCATACTCAAATTCTTTCTCCGACAATACGGAAATCGGAAGTTTGTAGTCTGATACAAACCTTGCGGCAAAATTATAGTTGTAATGATTCAGCATAATATAATATTTGAATTTTGTTGCAAAGATAAGAAATTATTTTCAAATGAAGAAATTTATCTGAGAAAATTTCACATATTTTAATGAAAATGGTTTTTAGCATGGCTTTATTTTCTGATAAATACAAAAAATGATTTGAATATTAAAGATGAGGTTTCTATTGGAAAATCAGACACTCACTAATGATCAGTCTTTGTTTGAATACAACAAGCGCGGCTATGCTGGAATCTTCAGCAAGGTCAATGCTTATAACAGGAGAGCAAGAGCCGGTTTGAATGAGTCTGCATATTTCAGTAACAAATATGCTTATAATCCGGATATTATGTTCACTCTGGAAGAGCAGGGTGCAGTGACAGATATGCTGTCACAGATGAAGGCACATCTTCTTGAAGAGATGACATCCGATATACGTGCTGCACTTATCGCAGAGGGAGTTTTTGACAAGGCAAAAGATGCTTTGAAGAACGGTATCAGTAATGTCAAGTCTTATCTCGGTGACAAATATAAGGAGATTACTGATAAGTTTGCTCCTGCTATCAAGATGCTGAATGATTTGTTGCAGAAAGGTATTGATAGTGTGAAGAAGTTCATCGGTGCTATCGGTGAACTGTTTGCTAAACTCGGTTCTACTTTGTCTGAAGGTCTCCGCAAGATGGGTGCTTTCAAGGAAGATGATACCGCAGAAGAAGGAGAGAAAGAAGATGTACAGGAAGAGTTCATAAAAGACGTTCCACAGGATGAGCGTAGTTTCTTTGCACATGTCGTGACATATGTGAAAGAGATGATGGCTAATGACAAGGATAAGGCAAAGCAGATTATGAATGAGGGAGTCATTGATTCTGTTGCCAATAACAAGTATCTCCAGTTCGTAATCGGACACCGTAAGGGAAAGAGATGGGGATGGTGGCATACTATTCTCGTGTCTATTGTCGGTTCTCTTATCGTTGGTATTGTATTACCAATGGTTCTGTATGTGTTCGGTGTCAGTGCTGCAACTACTGTAGTAGTTTGTACTGCTGTCCGTATTATATGGATGAGCCGCGGACTCGTTAAAGTTCTGCTGAACCGTTATTTGAATAAGAAGCCCGGAGAGAAGTTCTTTGATTTCTGGACATGTCTCGGAATTGTCTTGTCAGTGCTGCCGCTTGCTGTCCTTCAGATTCCAGCAGTCAATGAATGGATGACGAATATGGTCAAAGCCGGTTTCCATGCACTCGGACTGGATAAAGTCATTGATTCTATTGAAGACTGGCTTGCTAAGATTATTGAGCATTTCACTGGTGATAATCCAACTGTAGAGACATATCAGGAGCCTGGTAAGTGGATTAAGGAACAGATTGAGTCTATCAGGAATTCTGGAGACACACATGTTGATTTGATGGGTTCTGGTGGTGCAAAGGCATATATTGACAATTTATTCAGTGCTGCCAATCCTAAGTCAGATTTGTCTTCATTTGTAGGAAATACCGGAGCATTGAAGCAGTGGATGGTTGATATAGCGAACGGAAGTTACAAGAGTTCTATGGAGATGCTGAACAACCTTCCGGCATTGTCAGGAGAAGCACCTTTGACTGCTGTTCTCGATGGTAACACATTTATGCATGTCAGTCGAGAGGCTTTGACTAACTCTATTGCAAAGCATGCTTCTGAACTCGGTATTCACTGTGACTTGGTTAATGTCTCTGAAGACTTGCTTCGTGAAAAGACCCATAATTTTGCCGGAACAGCATATGCTCTTATTATGGACGGTAATGCAACAAGTGAGAATGCCGGTATATTCAATGAGTTGATGCAGAAAGTTGCTGCTGATATGCATGTACATGACGTGACTTCATTCGGACGCATTATGAACAATATTGTTGATTTCGGTGACAAGTGGGTGGATGGTGATTTGAACCACAGGATTATCCACAATCTGTTTGACACAATAACACAGTGCTTCCGTCCTATGTTCCTTCCCTGGTTTGTTAAGGATAAGTGGGGTGACTATATGCTGAGACTTGGTTCAAATGCATCTGGTATGCCTGCTTACAGAGTTACTGAAGTCAAGAGTGTGAAAGTTGATGACTTGAAAGAACTGGCCGGAGATTCTCCTGCCGTTGCATTGCTTCTGAAACATATGGATGATGTTCATCGTCAATATAAGGAGATTATTCAGGCTTCTGCTGCACAGGAGAAGAAAGATAATGACGGAAAGGTTTCCAAAGAGGGAAAGAGTTTCTTCAAGAGACTTATCGGTACTTACAATGATAGTGGTGATGCTGAGAAGAGAGAAGTGATGGTCGTCTATGTTTCCGGAATCATCAAGCGTAAGGATGCTGAAGGAAAGATGAAAACAATTGAACTGAAGAATGAACCAGCAGTCGTATTTGATATGAACACACTGATGTGTGCTGATATTGCCAAGTGGTCAATCCGAAGAAGGAAGACTCCGTATATGATGAGAGGTTTGTTCAGCAAACTTGACTTTGTTCCGACTGAACGCAATGATAACGAGACTAAGCAGTTTATCTATGATATGCTCAATAAGACGATGCTGACTGCTGTCAAGCAGTGTGTTGCATTCGGAACTGGATAGATGTATGTGACATATATAGAAGATGGTGACAGCAAAGAGAAGAAGTATATGCCTGTTGATCCTGCTGATAAGGATAAGAGGTTCTTTGATTGTGGACAGTTGAGTGTACAGGAAATCTGTGATGTTCTGAATGAGAAACTTGAACCGTATAGTTTGTTTGCCGGTAAGTATGGAGATACTGTCTCTATGAGAGTTGACAAAAAGACTGGTAAGTTGAATAAGTCTGCTAAGGAGAACAAGAAAGTCATTGAGAAGAAGCGCTGGAAGAAAGTCGAAGGCAAGTTTGTAGAAGATCCGAACGGTGAGTATGACTACATTGATGCTAAGATTATTCCGTTCATCAACAGACCAAATTCTGCTGTCTATAAGGAACTCAAGGAAGATAAAGATGTTGCCGAACTTCTGTTTGACAAAGACGGTAATATGAATACAGACATCATTACTGACAAGACTCTTAATCTCAAAGAATTCCTCTACAGACCGATGTAGACATTCTCAAAAGAAGATAAAGTTCAGTTGGCAAAGAATGTAAATGTCTATCTGAAAGGAAAGTCAAAGAAAGAGAAGATGGATGCTTACAATACGATTAAGTCCATGATTGAGATTATTTGGGTTAATATGAGAAAGCAGATTCAGAAGAACCGCAACATGGAAGATTCGAAGAGAAAGAAGTAATTTGAATATTATACTAAAGGCAAATGCTCAGAAAGTAAAATTTCTGAGCATTTTCTATTTTTTGATAAATTCAAGTTCTCCGTTGGCTAATTTGAGAACTCTCTTGTTTGTATTTGATTTTTCCATTTTTGATATCTGCTATCAATAGTTGTTTATCTTTGTACATCTCATTCTCGAAATGTATCCCTCTGCATTCTGTTCCGTGATAGTTCCAGTTACAGAAATAGAAATTGTCAGACAGCCTGTGTGGTCTCTTCAGTCTCTTGATGACTTTGAACTCAACAATATCTTCATTGACCAATATGAACCCGGTTTCTCCGACTGAGAATTTATACCGGTTGTATTTCGTTGATTTCTGCATATATAGTTTCTTTGTTATATTTTCTTCTTTGATGGAGCAGTTTCCGAGACATCTCCAAGAATTTTCTCGATGTCTTTCTCTGACAATTTGCTGAATAGTTTGTGAATCAAGTTGGCTTGTTTGAAGTCAAACTGAACTCCACATAAAGTGTCATCATTAATCTTCGAATCAGTCACTCTGTAGTCAGTCATAGTCAGATAACTGAGATTTGAAGAAGTTTCCAGAATTTCCTGAACTGCATTGTCTAATGAACAAGTTACTTTGTATGTAATAGTTATGAAATTTGTATTAGCCATTTTAAATAAATTTTCTCTATATATTGTACTCAATTTATGGCAATTTGTGTATATATAAAATAAAGAATGCTGATAATCATCTGACTATCAGCATTATATTGCAAATAATTTAGGATTATTTCACGTCAATCTTATCAACGATGATAGTTTTGTATGAAATTTCTTCCGTCACTGTATTGTATTCAAGTTCATCATCATATGTCACAGACATCTTCCCATCAATAATCTCAATATTGTCTACCCAATGAAGCGGAAATGTTGCAATCAACTGTCCGTCTCTGTATCCGCGGAATTCTCTGCATTCAACCATTTTACATCATTATTTAATTTTCTCTATATATTGTACTCAATTTCTGACAATTTGTGTATATATAAAATAAAGAATGCTGATAATCATCTGACTATCAGCATTCTCTCTCCAATTTTTATAACATAGTATGTCTTTCCTGGTTCTGCACCCCACTCAGGCCGTCCGACAGCCTTCTCGATTCCGGCAAACTTGAATCTTGCACGAGCATCAGTGTTATCTGCTGCAGGATAACCAAGCGTAAACTCAATGAAGTCAAAATCTTTGAAAGTGAATCCATCTATCAAATTGCCTTCTGTTTTTACAAGACGTTTTGTCCAATATTCATTGATTTGCCGGTATTCTTCTTTCTTTATGCCGGAAACAATCATGTCGAACCATTTCTTCTTCAATGGAAGATAGAGTATATTCTGCTTATTCATCTTTCAATTTAAAATCTACAACAAAATTATCATTACGCATATCATCAACAGCATCCGTTATCGTATCAAAACGACACGGACACACATGATGTGTTGTCAAATTTACAAATGCATACTTACCAGTCGATTTATCAAGCATAATCTCAACTTCACGGACAGACCCGTCCTTTCTTGTAACTAAAATTCGTTCATTCAGATATTTCTCATCTAATTGATGCACAAGCTGGTTTATCTGAGTAGAGAGTTGTTCAAACTCTAATATATTCGTCACGAGTACGCGATTTATTATTCTACTGTCATCAATCATCAACCAAATCGGCGCTTGCTCGATTCGTTTGCTGATAATATGTTTGAGTCTTTCTGACCAAGAACAGATGTCAATATAAAATACATATAGCGGGCCTTCTTGTTCAAGAGGCTTTATGTCTCCGTCTATAGTATATACTCCAACTTTCTTAATCTCTTCTAAATCTAATGTCGGTCTCATATTGTGATTTTAATGTTCAACAATTCTTCAATCTCTGGAATGCTCAATCCGTATTCTTCATTCTGGAACATAGTAATGATTTTCCCAAGATTATTTTGTGCATTATAAATCGTCAAGTTATAATTCTTAGTTTCTTTGTCAAGACGAACTCTTAAATCTATCTTCGGAACTCCAGCAGTAATCATATCATCTCTAAGGATATCAGAAGTCTTCTTATCCTTAATAGTAATAATCAATTTCTCTATGTAACCTTCTTTCTTGTCCATATATTGTTGTCTATTAATTTATTATCTCATATTTTTTGTGTTCATTGCTGCATCTATAGTTCCGTCTGTATAGCAGTTATCATCAATCCAGTCCATACACTCAAGGTCTCTGTCAATCGGAATGCTAACCAGCGGTTTCTTTAATTCAGATTTATAGCAGGAACAATACACATCTGAAATATACAAGTCACTATTTTCGTAGAAATCCAAACTTTCTGTCAATTAATTTTCTTATTTATCGACAAAAATGCATTATGTTCTGACATCCATAGTGTTCAATGCAACATCTGTGAAACTTAGTTCTTTTGAATAGAATGACCTGTAGTTGTCAAAGTCATCATCTATCTGAAAGTCTCTGTTGTGAACATAGTTTGTGAAGAACTGGACTTCCATCCGATAGTTTCCGAATCTGGTTGGATACACATCGGATGGCCGTTCTACATGATTCCTGAAATAAATCATTTCATCTCGAAGCCGATAGATTTCTTTTTCTTGATTCCGTGATCAACGACATCATCATAGTTGTATATGTCTGTGAGAACCATATCCTCTTCTTTCTCCAGTTTCTTTCCAAGTTTGTTGGCTAATGCAACTGCTTTCTCCTTACATAGTTTTCCGAATTCATAGCGGACTTTCAGTCTTCCCTTACGAAGCACTGCTTTGTCAATCTTGGATATATTGGCATTGAAGGTACAGATGAATTTGAGGTTGAATGCATCAGAGATGATACCGTCAGACAAATTCAGCAAAGTACCGATAAGGCTGTTTCCGTTCTCTCTATCAACAAGAAGTCTCTCACAGTCCTCAAGAATGATTACTGAATTGTTATATTTCATCAGCAGTTTGAGGAAAGACGGATCACTGATATATGTCAGACAAGACTCATTGATGACAATGAAATCCTTGTCTTCCATATTTGTAATCAGATGTCTGATATAATATGATTTTCCTGAACCACAAGCACCAGACAGAATTACAAGTCCAGATTCATCCTGACTGTTGAGGAACTTGACAATTTCATCATGCGGCAAGTCATCATTATAGTTTTCCTTAAGATTGATATTGACATAATCTTTTAACGGGAAG
>JAEEGL012819421.1_pt1 | contig 11431 bp, 9 predicted proteins | sample 9134231 | NCBI WGS metagenome assembly JAEEGL01 (sample SAMN16246548, study PRJNA631951) | gut metagenome | biome: gut microbiome; feature: rumen; material: fiber-attached | host: Bos | place: Iran: Karaj | collected 2018-10
AAGGTATGGCAAAAAATCATTCCGTCCAAATTTTTTTGCATTTTTTTTTATAATATTTTTTAATAGATTAATTATCAATATTTTAAACAATGTCGTTTAAAATATTTTGATTTTAAGATTTTTGATTTTAATTTTGCAAAAAATTTCGTTTTAATAAAATGACAAAAAGGTATTCATTCAATATAATAGCTAAAGTATTATTACTAAGCGTTTTAATATGTTTTTGCGGAGAAAGTGTCCTTGCACAGCGAAACAAAAAAAATGATAAAGACGACAAAAAAGAATATCCCAAACGGGTGAAAATCTGGAAGTTATCGCAAGATTATTCCCAAGAAGAATACACTTTGGATACTGATACTTCGTTGCATCTTTTTCAACTTTATGATTACAACGACAAAGGCTCTATTTCGTATTCCAATCTCGGAAACATGGGCACGCCGTACATTTATAACATCTTTGATGACAGAGAGTTAAGAAAAAACAATGAAGTTTTTTTCTTCGACAGAATCAACGATTTTATATCCAAACCCGAAAATACGAAATTTTATCAAGTCAATCACCCTTACACATGGCTTTATTATGCCACAACTCCGAAATCAAGAAACGGTCAAGTAATAGATTTTACTCATACTCAGAACGTTACGAAAAATTTTAATTGGGGTTTCAACATAGGACTTGTCGGCTCGACTGGAAGAATCAGCCATCAACATTCCAGAAATACAACTTTTTCGCCGCAAATGAGTTACAATGGCAAACATCTCTCGGTACACTTTTTTTATAATTTCACCAAATCGTATATCGAGGAAAACGGCGGAATCGTTGATACAGTGGAAGTTAATGCAAAAAGGTTTACGACCAAAATGTCAAAACCTTTTAGCAATTGGGGCAAACGCACATGGAATTTAGTTGCGGAATATTCCATCGGAAAAACTGATTTTCAGATTATTAACGATTCTACAAGAAACGAAATTTATACACCTAAACTTACTTTCGGATACGTTTTCAAGCACGACAAAATGTTCCGCACATACGAAGACGAAGAAATGAACAAGGATTTGTATCAAAATTTTTACCACGGTACAACAGCAACTTACGACTCCTTGTATTTCCGCCGTCTTACAAATCAGTTTCATCTAAAAATCGCTGAAAATCAACTTCTTGGAATAAGTCCCGGAATTTTCGGAAGTATCGGAATGGAAAACGATATTTATTATAACTTCCAAAATTATCATTCCTCAACCAATTCTTCAAACTATTCTAACACGTATTTTGAAGGCGGAATCAGCAAAAACAAGTCAAAAAATTTGTTTCTGCACGGAAATTACAAACAATATCTTTCAGGTTATAAATTAGGAGATTTCAACGTTAACGGCTCGTTAGGACTGAAATTTTATAAAGGCGAGACCGACACGGTGAAATATTATCTTAAAGCCTCGGTTGATTTTTACAACAAAGAACCGAATTATTTTGAAAAATATTATTATTCCAACAATTTCCGTTGGGATAACAATTTCAACAAAACACAAACCACACGAATCGGTGGAGAATTTTCGATACCTAAATGGCATTTCAAAATCGGAGCAAGTCATTATTTGTTAAACAATTACATTTATTTCAACTCCAATGCCGTAACCGCACAGGCCAAAAGCGCAATTTCTGTTATGTCGGTAAGTTTGATGAAAGATTTTTATATTTGGCACGCAAGATTTGCCAACAGAGTTACTTGGCAAAGCACCAATCACAACGAAATTCTTAATTTGCCAGATATTGCACTTTATCATTCAACGTATTTTGAATTTTATTTGGTTAAAAACGTATTGTTAACGCAACTCGGCGGTGAGGTTTCGTATTCAACGGAATACGATGCGTTCGGCTATATGCCTTCAACATCAGCGTTTTATCCGTTAAAACATTCCAAAGCAGGCGAATATCCGCTTCTTAACGGTTTTGCCAACATTAAAATACGCGGTGTTTTGATGTTTTTCAAATGGGAAAATATAGGCAACGGTTTAATCCGTGACTGGTATTATTCTACGGACAATTATCCGTATCAAGATTTTCATTTTATGTTCGGAATACTTTGGAGATTCGGGGATTAAGATTCTTTTTTTTTTAACAAACTCTGATTCCCGCTAAAGAAAGGTCGTCTACTTGAATTGCACCAAACATCCAATCCTCAAGAATTTGAGCGATTGTATCTCGTTGCTCTTGACATGGACGTTTATAATTATTGATAAAAAATTCTTTTAAGCGTTTTGTCATAAATTTTGTACCGGTATATCCGATTTGACTTTCAATACCGTCAGACTGCATATAAATCATATCGCCTTTTTGAACGTCCATGTATTGCGTCGTAAAATTAGGTCTTTCATTAATATGTCTACCGACCGGCATTCGATCGCCTTTTAGACGTATAACTTCTCCGTCCCTGACGATATACGCACTTTGATAAGCTCCGGCAAATCTCAATTTATAATTATCCTGATCCAATGCACAGATTGACATATCCATACCGTCAGCCGTTGAAAAACTTTCATCGTCAATATCGTCAGAAATAGAATCCAAATAAATTTCGTCGTTTGAAAGTGCAGATTTAATATAATCCCTCATCATGTCCAAAATAATTCCGGGAGCAATATCAATTTCAGGATTTTTCAGAAGTTCTTTTATCGCAGAAAGTCCCAACATACTCAAAAATCCGCCCGGCACACCGTGTCCCGTACAATCGGCAATTACCATAATATCATAACCGGAATTTCTTGTTACATAATAAAAATCACCGCTGACAATATCCTTAGGCAAATAATAAACGAAACTATCCGGAAAAACATTTTTAACGTCCTCAGGACTTGACATTACCGCTTGCTGAATATGTTTGGCATAATTTATTGACTGATACATTTCGATATTTGCCTTTTCGACGGTGGTACGCTGCTCGGTGATAACACTCTGAAGCGAAAGCAATTCTTGTTGCTGCTGACTAAGGCGTTGATTTTTTTCGTTAAGAAGCGTAACACTTTCTTTTTTCAGTTTTAAAGCCTTGATAATAAAGAACATAGCAACAACCAAACAAAAAACTATAAAGCCGACCAAAAATATTACCGTCTGCTGAAAACGAAGTTTTTCATTTTGAAGAGCCGCTTCTTTTTCGTTTTCCACCATAACCCTATCAATAGCCTCTTCTGTTTTAAGGTCAGAGCGGAAATCAGCCGTTACCAAAAGGCTTTTCTGATTCGCAAATTTATTTCTTATTAAAATATAATTTTTAGAATCCTCGTATGCCTTTGTATAATCGCCCAAAAAAGCATAAATATCCGAAGAGACTTTGTAAATCATCGAAGTACCTAAGCTCAAACTCCCGCCGATATTGGCTTTCAAATGTTCTGCTTTCGTAACTGCCCTATATGTTTCACCTTTCAAAAGGAGAATTTCCATTTCAAAAACATCAGCAACCCGTCTGTTTTCCAAAAACCTAAATTCGTCAGCGTAAGCACGAAAAGCCTTCATAAATTTTTCCGCATCACGTAAATACTGCGTATTAGGATTTTTGTCCTCCTTCAAACTCCTTTTATAGAAAAGAAGATTTATCATCGTTGCTGCCTTGTTGTAACGACCGTTAATAATTTTTGACAATTCCCCGTCCGCATGGTAATCTTTCAACAAAATAGGCACCGAATCGGCATAACGTTTAGCGGTTTCAACTTCCTTAAAATCCTGATTCTCATAGTTTTCCTCAAAATTAGAAACCAAAAGTTCCGCCAAACAAGCATAATCGTAAGCAAGCCCTATATTATTGGAGGCAACAACATCAATGCTGATTGCCGATTTATAATTGTTGAAAGCCACACCGTAAAGATACAAATCTTTGGAATTATCGCCCATTTGCCTGTAAATTTCAGCAACTTTAATGGAATCTTCCAATTCCAAATAAATTTTTATGGCTTGTTTATAATATTTTACGGCCTCGCTCTGACGGTTCAGCACATTACAATTATTGGCAGTATGCAGAAGAGCCTTTGCTAAAATTTTTTTGTCGCCGATACGTTTTGCCATATCCAACTCTTTCTGCAAAAATTTCATTGAGGTTTCAAATTCGTTTTTATAATAATAAGCCCAAGCCATATAGCCGTAACATTGAGCCCAAATAGTAGAATCTTTAAGATTTTGAGCGTAATACAAAGCCCTTTGAGAAAAAAGCATAACGGTATCAATATTCTCGCAACAAGTTGCAATCTTAAAACTATAGTCCATTTTCTCGTAATCAGTACTTGCGGAAAGATATTTTTCCAAAAGTTGCTGTATCTCCGTGTTGGTTTGAGCCTTAATATTACTTACGGCTGACAACACAAACAGAATATAAACTATAATTTTTTTCATACGCTCTAAAATGAGAATTAAAAAATTATACTACAAAGATAGTTCTTTTTTTAGTTTTTACATTAAAATTTAACGTTAATTATTTAATAATTGTTTCATTTTTTTCATTTTTTATCAATCCGATTGTTTTTTAATGTTAATTTTTTAGAAATACTATCTTTGAAATAAAAAAAATTAATACTTTTACAAATTATTTTTAGCATAAAAAAAGAGAAATGAATTTTACAATTTTAAGTTTTGCCACGTTAAGTGATTTTTTCAAACAGTGGTTTGGCGTAGAGATTCCGTTACCGATTCAGACATACGGGTTATTTGTTGCATTAGCCTTTGTAGCAGGGGCTTACATAATGAGTAAAGAATACAAACGGAAAGAAAAACTCGGCTCTATGGGGCCTATTTACAAAGTAGAAACCGTAGGCGAAAAACCTCAAATAAAGGATTTAGTTATTTCATTTTTAATAGCGTTTTTAATCGGATATAAACTCATTGACATCATTTTCAATTACAAGGAGTTTACCGAAAACGCACAAGAATTTCTTTTATCCAAAAGAGGAAGTTTTATAGGCGGTCTTTTAGTAGGAGCAGCATCTGCATTTTATAATTGGTACACAAAAAACAAAGCCGCTTTAGACAAGCCTAAAAAAGTGATTGTCAAGATATATCCCCACCAATTAGCCGGCAACATCTTGGTTGTAACGGGAATTTTCGGACTTCTCGGAGCAAAACTTTTCCACAATTTTGAGAATTGGGACAGATTTGTAGCCGACCCTATCGGAGAACTTTTTTCTTTTAGCGGATTAACCTTTTTCGGAGGTCTGATTGTCGGCGGTTTTGCCGGAGCATTATTCTTGAAAAAGAACAATTTGAGCAGTTTTCATACATTAGATGCTGCTGCCTGCGGTATTCCTTTGGGTTATGCTTTAGGACGTGTCGGCTGTCAGCTCTCAGGCGACGGCTGTTGGGGCATCGAAAACACCTCTCCTGCCCCGTCATTCATTCCTGATTGGGCATGGTCATCAACATTTCCTAACAACGTTATCAACGCCGGTGAAAAAATAACAGAATGTCACGGCTCTCATTGTCATGAACTTTCAACGGGAGTTTTCCCGACATCGCTTTACGAAACGCTGATGATGCTTGTGATTTTTAGCATTTTGTTTTTCTGGTTGAAACACAAAATTAAATACCCAGGAATGTTGTTCGGAACATATCTCTCAATGCAAGGCGTTGAAAGATTGCTTATTGAACAAATCCGCGTCAATAACAAACTTCATTTTTTAGGCATGGAAGTAACACAAGCGCAAATTATTGCTACATGTTTGATTATTAGCGGTTTAACTATAATTTTCTTAACATGGAAATATCGTGAAAAAATTACCGAAATTTCAGCATACAAGGAGCAAATTCCAAACATTAAAGCCGAAATTGTAGAAGAAAAATAGGATGCTCTTAAAAAAAAATAACAAACGCATTTTTTTAAAATATAAAAATTGAAAATGGACATAAAAAAAATATGCCTTGAAACCGAACTAATCGCAAGAGAGGCAGGTAATTACATAAAAAACGAACGCCAAAAATTCGATTCAAACAAAATCGAAGTCAAAGGCAAAAACGATTTTGTCTCTTACGTGGACAAAACCTCTGAAAAACTGTTAGTTGAAAAACTTTCCGCACTCATCCCGGAAGCAGGTTTCATCACCGAAGAAGGCACGAAAAAAGAAATTAAAAACATAAATTGGATTATTGACCCGCTCGACGGCACAACAAATTTCATTCACGGACTTTGTCCGCACTGCGTAAGTATCGCATTACAAAAAGACAACAAAACTATTCTCGGAGTAGTTTTTGAAATAGGACTTCAAGAATGTTTTTCAGCATATCTTGGCGGCGGTGCTTTTCTTAACGGTAAACCGATAAAAGTATCTGACAAACAATTACTTAAAGATTCACTTGTCGGGACAGGATTTCCATATTCTGACTATGGTAAAATAGACGGTTTTATGAAATCCATGGAATTTATGATGAAAAACACTCACGGTTTAAGGCGTTTAGGCTCAGCGGCTACGGATTTGGTTTATGTGGCTTGCGGCAGACTTGATACTTTTTACGAATACGGTCTCAGCCCATGGGACGTTGCTGCGGGCGCATTTATTGTAGAAGAAGCGGGCGGAAAGGTTTCAGATTTTTCAGGTAAAGACAACTATATATTCGGTAAAGAAATCGTTGCAGCCAACAGCAAAGTTTTTGACGAATTTTTATTAAACATAAAATCATTTATGAATTGAAAACATCTTTAGTAATATTGAATTGGAACGGCGAAAATTTTTTGCGCGAATACTTACCGTCAGTCATAAAATACACATTAAACACTGATACTGAAGTTGTTGTAGCCGATAACAATTCGTCCGACAACTCTCTATTATTATTGAAAAACGATTTTAAAGAAGTAAAAGTCATAAAACTTGATAAAAACTATGGGTTTGCTCTCGGTTACAACAAAGCATTAGCACAAATCACTGATAGTGAATACTTTGTGCTTTGCAATAGCGACGTTCTTTTAAAATCCGATGCCGTAGGTCCAATAATAAAATTAATGGATTCTGACAAAGAAATTGCGGCTTGTTGTCCCAAAATAAAATCGCTGAAAAATCCTGAAATGTTTGAATACGCAGGCGCAGCAGGCGGTTTTATCGACAAATACGGTTATCCTTTTTGCAAAGGACGAATTTTGGATAATCTTGAACAAGATTTGGGACAATATAACGAAAATTCCCAAGTTTTTTGGGCCTCAGGAGCGTTTTTGGTAATCAGAAGCGATGTTTTTAAAAAAATCGGCGGTTTTGACGAAGAATTTTTCGCACACATGGAAGAAATCGACCTTTGTTGGCGAGTAAAAAATCAAGGATATAAAATAATGTATTGTGCTGATTCAGAGGTTTTCCACTTGGGAGGCGGAACTTTAGAACAAGGCAATCCAAGAAAACTTTTTTTGAATTACAGAAACTCGCTAAAAATGTTAATGAAAAACCTCGCTCCCCCAAAACTTATCCCGACACTTTATTTAAGAATGTGTCTTGACGGTTTGTCGGCAGGAGTTTATTTGTTACAAGGTAAATTTTCATACTTTTGGGCAGTTTTCAAAGCGCATTTAGCGTTTTACGGAAACTTTTTTAAACTCTTAAAACAGAGAAAGTTACTAAAAAAAGAAGTAAAAACTTACAAACATAAAGAGATTTATAACTCAAGCATAGTTTTTCAATGTCTCGTTAAAAAAAGGAAAAAATATTTTGAACTAAAAAATGTCAAATAAAGTAGTCATAATTCCAACATATAAGGAAAAAGAAAATATTGAAAGCATTATCCGCGTAGTTTTTTCATTAGAGGAACAGTTTGATATGTTAATCATTGACGACAACTCTCCTGATGGAACAGCAGATATTGTTAAAAATTTGATGGACACCGAGTTTAAAAACCGTTTGTTTATGATTCAAAGAGCGGGAAAATTAGGACTCGGAACGGCTTACATCACAGGCTTTAAATGGGCGATTGAAAATAAATACGAGTATATTTTCGAGATGGATGCGGATTTTTCGCACCCGCCTGAGAAGTTAATCGACCTTTACAATGCGTGTTCAAAAGAAGGTTACGATATGTCAATTGGCAGCCGTTACATTTCGGGCGTTAATGTTGTAAACTGGCCAATCGGAAGGGTTTTGATGAGTTATTACGGCTCGGCTTACGTTAGGTTTGTAACTCGAATGAAAATCATGGACACAACAGCCGGTTTCAAATGTTATACCCGTAAAGTGTTAGAAGCCATAGATTTGGACAAGATAAAAATGAAAGGTTACGGTTTTCAAATCGAAATGAAATTCACCGCTTGGAAAAAGAAATTCAAGATAAAAGAAGTGCCGATAATTTTTACCGATAGAAGTTTAGGCACTTCAAAAATGTCAACAAACATTTTCGGCGAAGCGGTTTGGGGCGTTTTGATGATGAAAATCAGAAGTTGGTTCAAAAAATATTGAAAACCAACTTCTTACCACGGATTTGAAAACCTTTTGTCGTAAATAAACGCAGTATCGGAAAGCGTTAACAAAAAGGCTTTCAAATCCGCTAAATCTCTGTCGCTGAGGTGCATACCACCATGATTGGCATTTATTGAAAGCGGGTCAATATAAGGCGAACGTTTAAGATGATTATTATAAAAATCCAAAACCTCATCCAAAGTTTTGAATCTGCCGTCGTGCATATAAGGTGCAGTAAACTCGATATTCCTAAGGGTCGGAACACGGTATTTACCTTTGTCAAGAGGATTACCCGTAACAATTGAACGGTCGTTTTGTCCCTCAAAATCAATATCTTTGGCATTATTCATAAAAAGATTTGTCGTCCAAAGCGGCAAAGCAGGACTGCCGTGACAATGAAAACAATCCGCACCCTCAGTTGTAAAAAGCATCAATCCCCTCATCTCGGATTTTGAAAGTTGCAACTCCCCCGCCATAAACCTATCAAACTTGGAATTAAAACTGACAAGCGATCTCACAAACTGCGCTATTGCCTTGGAAATCAAATCAATATTAATTTCAGAGGTTCCGAACGCACGATAAAACAAATCCCTATAAAAAGCATCGTTTTTTATCATTTTAACAGCTTTTTTGATATTGCCGTCCATTTCGTGAGGAGCTTTTATCGCCATCCAAACGGTAGATTCTATGTTGGTCATAGTATAAAGAGAATCTTCAGGAACACCATATTTTTTACTACCTAACTGTTTGTTGTTATGATTGATAAGACCGTTCCAAAAATATCCCGAATTGTTCCAAACAAGATTTATCAAAGGCAACATAACGTTAGGAGTTTTTTGACCCGAATTGCCGATAGGATGACCGTCAAAAAAATCGTTAAGACCACATTCAAAAGAATATTCTTGTTTATGACAAGATGCGCAACTCATTGGTTTGTCTGGATTTCCGGAAAGTCTGCCGTCATAAAAAAGATAACGCCCGAGTTTTACTCCCTCCACCGTCATAGGATTATTTTTCGGTATGTTCATCGAATCCGGGAAAAACGGTACTCCCAAATCATACGGCACTGGATTATAATTGCTTTGAGGCATTTTTTGCGCACACGAAGCCAAGAAAAATAGCCCCAAAATCATGTAATATATTTTCGTCATTTTTCAAATGCGGCTTTAACATTCTGGGAAAACATTTTCATCGCCTCTTGATTGTTCATAATGCCACGGTAATCGGTAAAAAGTGCAGCATTAGGATAATCAAACATTGTCAAAATGTCAAGATTAATTATAGCATAAACTTTACCGTCCTTTATAAAAGTTTTTAATGGAATTTTGATTTTAACATCGTTTTCTATAAAACTAACAGGCTCATTTTCAGAATTATAAACCTGACCTCTACCGATATGACAATTAAAAGCATTGGTTTGATTATCCGATGTTAAATACAAAATATTCGTTTTCATGTAATGGTATCCGCCGCCGAGATAATCAGGCCAAAACATTAAATTTTCAGGCGGATTTTTAAACCTATAACTGCGGTTTTCCAACGAGTCCAATCCAAATGTAAAAAACAATGAATCAGCATTTTTAAGAGAAAAATCCTGAGAAGGAATCCAAAATAAAGTTTTCGGAATTTCAACGTCAGTATAATGAACAGAATTTTTTATTTGAAATTTTTTGCCGTCCTTATAATGGACCGTTAAATTAGAAACAAAAAACTGACACTGACAAACTTCAAATGTTAAACCTCGTTTTGATTTGTAAATCATCTCATTGATTTTCAAAGGTTTATCACCGCAAGAGAATGTAAAAAACACCCCGTCCTGTGCAGAAATTTTTCCAACTAAAAACCAAAAAGACAAGAACAATAAAATATGTTTCATACGAAAAAAAACTAATCTTCTACAAAAGCTTTTAAATTTTTTGACAAAGCGAAAACGACAATTCCGTCGCCCTCTTGCAAAAGAGTATCGGCACGGGGATCAATAATTTTACGTTCGCGGATAATTTTGCCGCGCCAATTTGTACGCTCCTCAAACCTCAAAATTGCCAATATGTTAAGATGATATTTATTGCGAAAATCTGAATCCTTAATAAGCATACCGAAATAACGTTTCGGCAATTCGACTTCTGCGACTTTATGCTGATCAAAAAGGCTGTAAACCTCCTGTGCACCAGCTAACGAAAGTCTGTCTGTCAATCTTTCAGCGGATTCTTCCTCCGGGTGAACGATTTCAATGCTGCTATCAATTGCTTCCAAAACCCTTTGATGCGTATCGTTGATAGCTCGGCAAATAAGACGTTTTGTCTCGTCCATCTGATGAAACGTTGCCGTTACCAAAAGCGACTGTCCTATATCTTCACCGATTGCAATTATCACACAATCAGCATCTTTCCAAACAGGAAGTCCCGCTTTGATAGCATTAACATCGGTGCAATCAAGTTTTACGGAAGACGTAATTTTGTCTTTTAAGGCTTCAACTCTTTTGTCGGAAGTATCTGCACCATAAACCTCACTACCGGCATTAGTGAGTTTTATTGCAAGCGACGAACCGAAATTTCCTAAACCAACTATAATATATTTGTTCATGAATTGTCCCAATTAACAACATTCATAATCTAGCATATTTTGACTTTATTGTTCGCAAAAATAACATATTTTTGTGAATCAACAAAAAAATTTCATTTTTGCAAGAACATTTGTATAAGATATTTTCTTTCATCATTATAAATTTTGAGAGAATTTACATAAAAAATATAAATTAATAATTGTTCACTATTTTCTGCCAATAAATATTCAAAGAATAATTGCTTTCTTTCTAAAATTTTGTTACCTTTGCGAAGAATCAAAATTGAAAGTCATGAGCAGATTTTTAGATTACGGAAATTCGGATTTTAAGCGCATAAAAAACAGCAATTTCGTTGATAAATCGGGGTTAATCAATGTGTTAAATGATAAAATTGACACCGAAAAAAGTTTTATGTGCATTTCACGTCCGCGGCGGTTTGGAAAATCCGTTGCGGCAAAGATGA
>JAEEGL012854254.1_pt1 | contig 11431 bp, 7 predicted proteins | sample 9134231 | NCBI WGS metagenome assembly JAEEGL01 (sample SAMN16246548, study PRJNA631951) | gut metagenome | biome: gut microbiome; feature: rumen; material: fiber-attached | host: Bos | place: Iran: Karaj | collected 2018-10
TCTTTGTTTTCTTCTGCCATTTTATATTAAGTTTTAAGGTTTATAGTTTTTTTGCAATATTTAAGCCGTTTTTTCCTCCGACAAAGGTCTGTCAAAGAAAACTTTACCGCCGTTTTCTGTCGCAAGGTTTTCTACTGTTTGAAAAAGTTGCTCTTTTAACATCTGTTCCCTTTTTTTAGACCGTCTGCCTTTTGCTTCAAACAGCATTTTTGAGAAATACGCATCGTAACTTACGGCAAAATCCTCGTTGTCGGTATGCGGGAAAAAACTGACCGCTGCCGTGTATTTGATTATGCCGTTTTCGCTGTCAGATTCTAACAAAACCGACGCACCCTTGCGTTTAAGGCCATTAAAAAGCATATCGGCTTCAAAATAGCGTTGGTAAATGTTGATTGTTGCCATATTTTTTTTCGTATGTCTGAGCGCAAAGTTAAAACTTTCTTTTGTTATTTGAAAAAAAAACGATAATTTAGCAAAAAATTTTTTAGTATGGACATTAAAGAATCTTTTATATTGTTCAGGGCGGGCGGCAGAAATTTTGCCGTTTCTGTAACCAATGTCTTGGAGGTAACTGAAAACAAGGACATAAGCCCGTTGCCGGGTGCGCCTGATTATGTTGTGGGTATCAAAAAATTCAGGGAAGAGGTAATTCCTATTGTTAACACCGTCGAAAGGCTTGATATTAAGACTGAGCAGACGGAAGACATTCCGGGAAAATACGTTGCCGTTTTTGAAATCAATACCGTTTCGGGACACAAAAAGTTTGGTATTTTGGTTGATAAAGTCTTATCTGTCAGCGAGATGAATGTAAGCACAATAAAAGTTGCTGATGAAATTGACCGTGCTATGGCTCCCGCTCCGTATATCCGTGGCGTTATCAATTCACCTCAGGGTTTTATCTATGTTCTTAGTCCTGAGTACATCTTTTCTAAAAAGGATTTGCAAAAAATAGATGATGTTTTGCCGGAGGGAAAATAATGAAAAAACGTTTTTCTATAATTTGTGTTGCCGCGTTGCTATGCGTTTCATGCGGCAAAAATCCTTCGTATGTTAAGACTTCGGGTTTTGCACAGGGTACAACATGGCATATAACGTATCAAAGTTTTGATAACGAGAATCTTACGCCAAAGTTTGACAGCATTTTGAAGTCATTTGATTTTTCTATGTCGTCTTATAATAAAGAGTCGCGGCTTACAAAACTCAACGAAAATTCCACTGACGAGGTGGATGAAAATTTTGAGGCTGTTTTTTCATCGTCGCAATATTTGTATAAAATTTCAGGTGGACTTTTTGACCCGACATGTCGTCCTTTGGTCAACGCTTGGGGGTTCAATAAGCACAAAGACTTGAAAAAGCCTCTTCAAAGCGAGTTGGATTCTATTTTGGAATTTGTCGGCATGGACAAGGTGAGAGTTGAAAACGGTAAACTTATAAAAACTGACAGCCGTATTACGCTTAATTTCAATGCTAACGCCCAAGGGTATAGTGTGGATTTGCTTTGTATGTGGCTGAAAAACAGAGGTTACGAAAACTTTTTGGTAGAAGTAGGAGGGGAGGTAAGGGCTTTTGGTAAAAATTCCGAATCGGAGGCTTGGAAAGTCGGCATTGACACTCCTATTGACGGCTCTACGGAAAGCGACAGGGAAATTTCTGCCGCCGTTCCGCTTGAAAACAAATCTCTCTGTACCTCAGGTGATTACAGAAATTTCTTCGTAATTGACGGCAAGAAATATTCTCACGAACTCAATCCTAAAACGGGTTATCCGAAAGATGATTCTTTGCTTTCGGTTTCAGTTGTAACCCCTGACGCGCTTTTTGGCGACGGTTTGGCTACTGCTGTGATGGTTTTGGGCTTGGAAAAAGGTTTTTCTTTGGTAGATTCGTTGCCGGAGGCGGAAGGTTTTTTCATTTACAGCGATAAAAACGGCAGTTTTAAGACCTTAAAAACAAAAGGTTTTAATTATGTAGACCTTTCAAATCACTGATTTATATTTGATTGTAAAAAAAATAAAAAAAAGTTGCAAAAAAATTTTGTAGTGTCGTTAAAAGTATCTACTTTTGCACCGTCAAAATCAGACAGGCAATGCGGGAGTAGCTCAGTTGGTAGAGCGCAACCTTGCCAAGGTTGAGGTCGCGAGTTCGAGCCTCGTCTCCCGCTCTTTTTTTTATTCATTATTGATGTTTATTTATTAGGTTTTAGTTAATTAAAGTTTCTCAAAACGGTTTTATAAACCGTTTTTTTTGTATATATATGTCGCTTTTTAGAAAATCACACCCGTTCTTATTTCTGCGAAATGCCTTTTGCTATCCAAAAAATTAGTATTTTTGGCTGTTGTAAATGCGTAGCGTGCCGCAATATAGCCGAAAAGTTTGTCGGAAAAGATTTTTTTAGTATATTTTAATTCTGGTGAAATTGTAAAATGCGGTTTACAGAGATATTCGTATTCTTGCATTAGAAAATCGTTTTGAGCGGCTGGTTTTATGAAACCTTCGGCGGGTTTTTCCGAATAGCCGTCCTCATAAGGTTTGCCGCTGCCTTTTTTTATGTCAAAGCATAAGAGTTTTGACAGTCTGCCGTTTAAGAAACTATTTTCGTGTCTGATTTCTACAAAAAATTCTTGCGTTTTTATGTCTTGTTTTCTCCAAAACGGATATTTTACCGCGTAGGAATTTCTGCGCGAAAAATTAACTCCGGTCTTGAAACTCAGTACGTTATCCTCGAAAAAATAAAGTGCTGAATAATTTGCGGAAATGTTTTGCGGATTTTTGCCTGCGGTTTTTATTTTGTCGTAATAGATGTAGTTTGTAAGTCCGCCTTCAAAAGTTTCAAAATTGTAAATGTTGCTGTAATTGTATAGTTTTTCTTCCGTTAGCGCATAGTTTAGGCTCTGCGAAAGGCGGTTACGCTTGAAAAAAAGACTTCCTTTTAATGCGGTGATATTAGACTCGTGTTGTGTTAATTCCACAGTGTATTGACTTTTTTCACCGTAACGTCCTGACCGGGAAAATACTTCTAACTCGTTGAACCACTGTAAATTGTCTGTTATGTTAATTAAAACGTGTAACTCTCCGCCGTGGTAACTATCAAAAAGCGGCAAATCCTTTGATTTGTTAGTAAAGCCGTCCTCGCCGAACTCTTCCCTTAAACCAAAGAAACAGCCGTAACTTATTATGCTGTTGTAGATTTTATCAGAAGTGCCTTTAACGGAAAATCTTATGTCCTCGTTTCTGCGGCGGTAAATGTATGCGCCTCCGAGTTTGATACCTCCAAAATCATAACTTATTCCAAATGAGGCTGTTAAATCCATTAAACTGTTTTTACAGCGTAGATCTTTGCGTTTGGCGTTGTTGGCGGTAGAGTAGTTGAATTTTGCACCGAGAGAGAGTTTTTTCCAAGTTTTAACGCTGAGACCGCCTATAATGGAATAGGTTTCGCGCCTTTTATTTCCGGCATTTGTGTCGGCTTGTTCTATGATGTTGAACGGGCTGTTTTCAGGGTCTGAAAAAGCCGCACCTGTCATATTTTTGCCGGCAAAACTTTCGTATTCTATTTTGCCGTAACTGCTTACTTTTTCGTTGAAACGGTAAAAAGATTCCGCTTTGATTTTGGCGGAAAACGTTTTGTCTGCGTCCGAAAAATTCTTAAAGTCGCCTTGAAAACCTTCCGCTTTTAACTCTGCGTTTGAAATGCTTGAAATATTTATTCCGCTCAGCAGTGCGGCGTTTTTGCTCTGCAAAAAATTTTCGCCGTTAACGCTGTAATACAAAGAATCAAACTGCGCCTTAACGGTGCTAAATGCCGTTAAGGTGCAGATTGAAAATAGAGTTATAATTTTTTTTGTCAACATTTTAGTTTTTTAACGAAGATGTTTCGCGTTCGTAAAAGTCTGCCGAACTGTCGTTGGTGTCGGCAAAAATAATATGTGCGCCGTTTTTGATTGAGGCTTCCGCGTCAATTTTCCCGTCAGCGGCATATACCAATTTTTCAGCGTTTTCCTTCAAGGCTTCGGTAGCCTCTTTGTCTACTTTGCGGTAAAGCGTATGTCCTTGATAATTAGTTAACATAACATAGCCTTTGTCAACAGTTTCGGTAAGACGTTTGTGATTTTTTTCAGCGTATTTTGCATCTGACGAAAATACTTCAATACCGTCAATAATGTTTTCTGTCGGAATTTTTATACATTCGTCGGGAGCATGACGAACTATATTACCGCTTTCATAATAAAGATTGCTTTCATTGTTGCCGTATACTTCCGGGTCTTCGCTCATAGTAAAACAGAAAAATGCCGGCGAAGAAACACTCATCGGCCATGCCTTCGTACCTAATGCTCCGCATTTAACCGCCTTAAAATATTGTGTTTCAGGAATTTCTGCGCTCGGAGCCTCTGTGAGTTCATAATCTTCTTTGTCGTAGCAGGCATAGTAATTAGAGTTAGCGAGGTTGACAGAGTTCGGTACGGTTGACGTGTTGTCTATTGCGTCGTTGATTACGATAACTTTTTGCTCGTAAGGCTCAAAAGCAATTTCTGGAATGTACCAAATACCGTAAATAGCGGGTATAAAACCTTGGTCTGCGTAAACTAATTTGTCGCCGTCAAGATTTTTGTTGTTAGAAAACGAATTTGCCGGTGCTGCTGTTGCCAAACCGAAATTTTTTAATTCGGCTTTTTCCTCACTATTGTTGTAGACAATAACGTATTTGTCGTTTTGGAAGGTTTTGCTATCCTCTTTTGTGCAACCGCCGTTATAAAGTTCTTTGATAACGATTTGGCTTTTCTGAGTTTTTGCCAAAGCAATTTCCATATCTATACCCTTGGATCCTTCTGCGATTTCAAACTCCGAGAGTATACCGTTGTATAAGTAAATTTTACCGTTTTCAGTTAGTTTACCCGTGGCATAAACGTTGTATGTTCCGGCGTAAAGCGTCGTCGATACTTTACCTTCTGCATCTGTTTTGAGAAAGAGAGAAGTGTCTTTTGAAATCGTAACACTGAAGCCTTCCATGTTTTTAACGTCCGCGGTCAGTTTTACAGAAAACGGATAAGTCTGTTTAACAACCGGTGTCGGATCTGTTTTGGTAGTGTCTGTTCCCGGTTCTGGTTTAACCGGGTCTTCCGTGTCATCTTTGCACGAAAAAAAGGCTGAGGACAAAAGTCCGAAACCTAAAACGTAATAAAATAACTTTTTCATCTTTTTTATGCTTTAATTTAAAATTAATAAACTTTCCTTTTAATCTTTTATCGCCGCCGTTTTCCGCTGGTGAAAATCGTTTGACGAATTGTTTGTGTTGCAATAAATTATGTGCGCTCCGTTTTTTATCGAAGCCTCCGCGTCAATGCCGGAGGGGTCGGTTGAGCCTTTTTCTATGTCAGAAGTGCCGAGCGAATAGCCGTAAACTATTTTGCCGCTGTTTTCGGACAGTTTTTCGGTTGCCGCCGCGTTGACGTTTCTGTAAAGCGTGTAGCCGTATTGATTTGTGTGCCAAATATAACCGCCGTCTATTTCGGGTGCAAGACGTTTTTTGTTGCCGTCAAAACGGGTTGTAAAAACTTCTACTGCGTCCAAAATGTTTTTGTTCGGAATTTTCAGACAAGAGCCGTATGCGCCCCATGAACCGCTTTTTCCGCCTTCAAAATAGTGATTGTTTTCATCTAAGGAAAATTCAGCCGGGTCTTGGTCGAGATGAAAAATAAAAAAGCAGGGCGAGGTTACGCTGACGATCCATGAATTTCCTAATCCGTAGACTAACGCTCTGAAATAATGGCTTTTAGGTATTCCTTCGTAAGGCGCAGGATAATAATGCGTGTCGGAGGCATATCTTTCACAGGTCTCGTCATAGAGCACATAATATTCTTTTTTGGCGAGGTTTACCGAGTTTGAATAAGTTACGGTGTGGTCTATTGCGCCGTATATTGAAATCACTTTTTCCTCGTATGGCAAAAATTCAAGTGTTTCCGGATAATACCAAATACCCATTGCGGCTGGCGTAAAACCTTGATTTGCGTAAATGAGTTCGCCTTGCGAGTAGTTGGTATTTGTGCCGCTCGAATTGTACGGCGTGCCGACTCCGAGACAGAAGTTATTGATTTTCACCGTGTCTTGTGAATTGTTGTAAACGGTTACGTATTTGTCGTTTTTGGTATAACCTCCGCCGTCGTCAAGTTGACAGCCTCCGCAATACAACTCTTTGATAACCAATTTGTTGATATTGGCAGTAGAGAGTTTTATTTCTGAAAACACTTCCTTAGATGAGGTGATTATTATGTCGCTCAACTTGCCGTTAAAGACATAAATACCTTTTTCATCGCTGACACTTGCCGAATAAATGCCGCACGGAATTTGAAAAATTGCAATGCCGTTTTTGTCAGTTTTGCTAAGGAAAACGCCGCCTACATTGTCTGTTAACCTTATCTCAACGCCTTCTGTTGCTCCGTAAGGAGAATCCTCAGGGTAGGAGAGTTGAAGCGAGAGTTTTTGAAGGTTGTCCTTAGAGGCAAAATCTTCTTCAAATTTTCCGTTGCATGCGTTTAGGAAAATAAGTGCCGCAAAAAATAATATGGAAAAATTTTTCGTCATAGTCTTCTTAAATTTTGATTCTTAGTGTGATACCGTAATAAAACTGCGGAATGTAACCGCTGTCGTAGAGCGAGGTTTTAAGCCCCGTTTTCGTGGATTTTACGTTTCCGTTATGACAGAAAAAATTGTTGGCATAAAAACTTATTGAAGCAAGTTTTGAAATTTCTTTCGTTATGCTGAGGTTTGCCGAATAATACGCCGAAATTTTTTCGGGGTTGAAGTTATAACTGTAACTTGTAGTTGATGTCAGTTTTCCGAGGTCTGCAAAAAGCGTGGGGTCGGAATCTTTGGAGGCAATGTATGTCGTTTCAAACGGGATTAACTTTTCAGGGTTTTCCCATGTGGAATAATAAACGGGATAAACGGTTACAAAAACGTCCCTCATACTTTTGTCGTAGGGCGTACCTAAGGTTGAGCCGCTTTCTTTTGAAGCAAAGGCAACGTTATTATATTTGCCGCTTTCCATCAATGTCCGTGAATATCTATAAAGCGTAGTTTCTATTTTTAGGCTGACAATCATTCTTATTTTAGGTACGTGGGTTGTAAATGTAATATTCTGATTAACAGCCTTTTTTATGCTGCCGTTGGAGTAAGAGTTTTGAGTCCCGACATAATAACCGATGTAATTGAATTTTGTGCCGTCGGTGTTTACGGCCGAAGGGTTGAATGGCGTTAACACCTCGTTAGTACCGTTGTAGGCATAGAAATTACCGTCAAAACGCATTGAAGTTTTTAAGGCTTTTATTTGCGGAAATTCCAAAATCCATTCTATTCCGCTCCTTTTTAGCGGTGTGCCGTTAACGTAGGTCGGCGTGCTGCGAAAAGTTTTGAGAGCGGTTTGAGGCAGAGTTTCGTTTGGGAGTGAGCCTGTTTTGTCGCTGACGGTTACAACGCCGGAAATTCTGTCGATTGAGAAAATGCGGTTTTCAATTTCAATCGCACTATTTTCCAAACTGCTGCGGTAATATACAAACGGCGTGTAAATAGTATTTTGAATGTACGGATTTTTGGTTTCGTTTCTAAATAGTGAAATAGAAAATTTTATGCCTTTGAACTCTGCTTCCAAGCCTATTTCCGCTTGATTTGCAGACTGCCATTTCAGGTCTTTGTTTCTTTCTGCCGAGAAAGGACGGTTGTAATAAGCGTAAAACGCTGTGCCGCTTTCGTCGGAGGTTGACGAAAATACTTTGTCGCCGGCGTATTGAGGCTCAGGATAAAGAATTTGGAAAGAGGGCAGTTTTACGCTTTTTCCGTAACCCAAATTTATGCTGAGCGACTTAAATTTTTTCTGTCTGTCGTCCCAAAAAATGAGTTTTGCATTGCTCCTCGGACTAAGGCTTGAAACCGTGCCGTAGTCAGAGCCGGAAATCATTGTTAAATCTTCTCTTAACCCTAAAATTGCCTGAAAAACAGAGCCTTTCAAGTTTTTGAACACTGCGGTTTCAAATTTATCTTCTGCATAAAATGCAGCGTTGTTGACAAATGGTAATTCGTCGTAGCGGTATTCCCTATAATCTGGGGCGTAACGCATATCGTCATAATAGAGACCGCGTCCGAGATTTCCCGATGACGAAAAATCGCCGCCTATGGTGATTTTGTTTTTGATGCTGCCGGCCTCAGTAACTTTGTCGGCCTTGATTTTTAAGGCGAAGTCCATAGGTTTAATTTCTGAAAATTTTTTAACGTACCAATAGCCGACGGGCGAAAGAATTATTGGTGCTACCGGGTTTTTGTCATATTCTTCGGCGATAAAATATCCTTCTTCTTTGGCATGGCTGTACGGTTGAGATGCTGACTCACTTTTGCGGTAATTGTTTTCGACAGTTTTGTCAGAGACCGAGGCTGAAATTCCCGCGTAAAAATTGGTTATCCACGGCTTATTCAAGAGCCACGTGATTTTTGACGATGCCCTCAGCACGTAATCTTTCTTTTTTGTGTATTCGTTGGAAAAAGCGTCGGGGTCGTCTTCCGAATTATAACCGCCGGAGTTGCCGCTCAGCGAAAACGAAAACATCAAAGGATTGGAAGCCTTTAAAAACGTGTTGGAATATTTTACGTCGGCTACGTTGCGCTGATAACATGTGTACGGACTTGTTATGTCGGAATAAGATTTTGCGTGTTCAAATGAGAGATTCAACATTCCCGCATGATTTTTTAGGTCAAAACCTTTGCTGAGTGCCACTTGTTTTGTGTGTGGGTTTGCTGCAAGGTCAATAACAAAGGGCGTTTTACCTTTTTTGGTGTTGACCTTGACGATGCCGTTGCTCAAATCCCCGTATTCTACTGACGGAATGCCGGTTATGATTTCTACGCTTTCGATGTTTGAAGACGAAACGTTGCGCACTGACGCGCCAGAGGTTTCATCGGTTGCGGCGTTGTTTGAAATTCTTGCGCCGTCCACTTCAATAGCAGTGCCGAAAGAGGCGTTGCCTAATTCAGAAGCCCCGCTTCTTAAACTTATTCTGCTGTCATCAGTTAAAGAGGCGTTGACCGTTTTGCCGCCCGGTAAAAGGCTGCCGACATCGCTGACACTTATTATCTGACTGTGATCTAAGGCAGTACGGTCGAGGGAGTAAGTGGAGGCGGCTTCGTTTTGGGTTCTTTTTGCCGTAACGGTAACTTCCTCGATTGTGAGGTCGTCCTCTTGAAGAAAAATTTTTAATGGTTTCATGTTTCGGCGGACAACAAACTCCCTTTTAACGAAACCGAGACATTGAACCGTGATTTTTATATTGTCTCTGGGAATGTTTTTCAAAATAAAATATCCGTTTTCGTTGGTAACACACCAAAGGAGGTTGTCGCCTAAAACAACGGTTGCAAAAGGCACCGGCAAAGAATCGGAAAGATTTTTTACCGTGCCTTCCACATTATAGTTTTGTGCCGACAAGGTTTTTATTGTCAGCAGGATTAACGTTATATATGAAAGTATTTTGTGCATTTTTCTTAACGGTTGTTATTTAGCCGTTCCGTTGGTTTGTGGTGCAGTTGTTGTGGTTGCAATAAAATGGTTAGCCGTTGACATCAATATCAATGCCGAAAGACATACGCCTAAGATAAAAAAATTTTTTTTCATAATTGATTGCTTGTTATTACTTTACTAAACCGCAAAATTATGAAAAAAAATTTCAGAGCACAATACCTAATAGTAAGTATTTTACTAAAAAATTAGTAGCGAATACTATGAGTCCGCTTTTGGGGTTAATCACCGAACCTCCATAAAATTCCGAACATAAAATGAAAATCTTGATACGGATAGTTGTCGGTTGAATAATACCAGTCTCTAAGCCAGCCGTTGCAGATGTTTTCCCATTTGAAAAACATTAAAACACCGCGTATTTTTATGTTTGCAAAACCGTTCAAAAGCGGATAGTTTCCGGGGTTGTATTTTTTGAAAGCGGGTTTTGCGGCTTCTGTTTCGGGCGTGGTTTCGGTAACTTCTTTTTTTAAGACCGGGTAATAAATTGAGGTTGCGGGCGAGTATCCGAACGCGTCATATTCTGTCGAAAAGTTTACTTCTCCGCCTAATTGCGTGAGTAACACGTTTTTAACCAAGTAAAACTCGAAATACGTTGCGTGGTAAAGCGCAACTTGTGGCAAATTTAAAATTTCGTTGTGATTGGTTTTTTGCCAAGTAACGCGGTTTGCAAATCTAACGTGCCAAATGAAAAAATCTTTCATTGCGCTGACAGAAAATACGTTCAAAGCCTCGCCGAGTTGTGCGGGAACGGCATCGTGGTTAAAATATATGTAATTATTAATCAAATAGTTGCTTGCTCCGAGTTTGAAATGCCAATTTGGAACAGAAAATTCGGCACCGATTCTTGTGGTAAGAAGTTTGTCAAACTTGTTGTTCCAACGATAATTGTTTGAATAATAACGTTTTAAAAAGTAGTCAGGCTCTTTGTTGCTAAAATCTGCTGTGGCTTTGAAATAATACTTCAAAGTATCGCTTTTGCCTTGGTAAAATTTTAGTCCGAGCGAGCCTTTCAACTGAAAATCACCGACTTTGTAGCCTGATAAATACTGACGGTAATTGCCGTTAAAAAACATATTCCGCGATTTGTTTTTGTAGATTCCGCCTTCAAAATAGGCGTTAGAATAGTCGCCGGGGTTGTTGGAGGAATGGTAATTTTGAAAATTATAATACGATTCGGCTTCCATTCCGATTGCGCCTTTTATAGCGGGACTTACGCCGAGAACTTGATTTTCTGCTATTTTTAAGTGAAATTGATTGGTCAGCCTTTTAAAACAAAGAGAATCGTAAGTGGCTGTCCCGTCAAAATAAAAGTTTTCGTAAAGGTCGGGATTCAGTTCCGAATCTTCGTAAGTGCGGAACATCTTGTCGAACTTAAACACGTAGCCGAAAGTAAGTCTTGGCGTGTAGATTTCTTTTCTTGTGGAGTCGTTAATTATTTGAAAATCAGTTTTCCCGACGGAATATTCCGTAACAAAGTTCCATGAGCGTTTGCCCCAGTTGCTAAAAGGTTGGCTAAGTCTTGTGGTAAATCTTTCGTTCTTAACTTCCACCGTGTCAACGATTCCGCCGTTTTCTTCGATTCCGGTTTTTGTGAAATTATAAAAGAGGTACATCGAAAGATGTTTTCCTACGTAACTCATTTGAGGAGAGAAAGTTGTGTTTCTGGAATGTTGGTGGCTCATTCTTCCGGTAGAGCCTACTAAACCGATGTTAAAACCCCAGTTAAAATTTTTGTTTACGTTTTGGGTATGACGGAAGTCAATCACCTGACCGTTGCGGGCTTTCGGTGTTGTGGCGTAGTAAAGCCATGTATACGGGTGGTTTACCTGATAGAATTTTGTTTCTTCGGGTTTGGAGATAAAATCGTTGATTCTGTCA
>JAEEGL014880915.1_pt1 | contig 11431 bp, 12 predicted proteins | sample 9134231 | NCBI WGS metagenome assembly JAEEGL01 (sample SAMN16246548, study PRJNA631951) | gut metagenome | biome: gut microbiome; feature: rumen; material: fiber-attached | host: Bos | place: Iran: Karaj | collected 2018-10
AAATTAATAGATGAATTAAATAGTTATTGATTTAACTTTAATTATGATACATTAGGATTAGATAAGTTAAGGACACTATATTATCGTAAAGAAATGTTTAGTAATAATCAAAATGGTTAAGATTGCAATTCGCAATCTTTTTTATATGTACTAACGACTCAATAGTTGTTGGAAAGAATAACAGGTATGGGCATTTAGATAAAGAAGTATTAGATGTTCTAAATAATTCAGAAATATATAGAACAGATATAGATGGTAGCATTATGGTTAATATAACAAATAACAAATTAAAGATTAAAACTTGTAGTTCATAAAGCATATTATGTGATATACTAAATAAGGAGTTGATTATATGAAATTTAACAACGCAAAGAAATATTTTGAAAAATTTTTGAGTGAGAACTTTGATATTAAAGATGCAAAGATAAAACATAAAATAAATCATACATATAATGTCGTTGAAAATACAAAGTATTTATGTAAATGTTTAAGTTTAGATGAAACGAATACAGAATTAGCTATGATAATTGCATTGCTTCATGATATTGGTAGATTTGATCAAGCAAAAAATATGAAAACATTTAGAGAAGATATTACAAATTTTGATCACGCAACATTAGGAGTAAAACTTTTATTTGAAGAAGGCGAAATAAAAAACTATGTGGCTGATGAATCATATTATCCAATAATTAAAAAGGCAATAGCTAATCATAGTAAGTATATCTTAGATGAAACAGGTATGACTGATATTGAAATTCTTCACGCCAAAATAATCAGAGATGCTGACAAAATTGATTCATTTAGGGCTAAAACTACTGATGATATATATACTATGGCTAATATTACCAAAGAAGATATTGAAAACACTAAAGTTACTGAAAAAGTTTATAATACATTTAAAGAACATAGAACTATTTTAAGTAAAGATAGACAAACAGGAATAGATATGTGGGTTTCATATATTGCATTCATATTTGGTTTAGAATTTAAAGGAAGTTATGAACTAATAAGCAAAAATGATTACTTAAATAAACTATTCAATAGATTTGAGTATAAAGTAGATAAGTCAACAATGGAAGAATTAAAAAAATGTGCATTTGATTATTTAAATAATAAATTGAACCAATAGGTTCTTTTTTTATCTAAGAACAAATTGCAGCTAGAGAATATGAATTAGTGTGATAGAATTATATATAGATGTGGAGTTGATTAGAATTGAAATTTAAATGTGATAATGAATATGTGTTAAACATCTTGAACGAAAACTTTGAAAATATACTAGATTTTTTTGGGATAGATTTAAATATAGAAGTTATAGTTAGAGTATTAGATTATTCTACATTCAAGAGTGAATATGAAAATTACTTTAAAAAACAAATCTCACCATATATAGTTGGATTTATAGAGGCAAAGAAAAACACTTTAGTATATTTAAAATATGATGAGTGGGATAAGACTTCTCACAGGAGTGAAGATTTGCAACAATTTAATAAAGTTATTGTTCATGAATTAGTTCATTTAATTCATTCTCATTATTGTAATGGAAATAATCCAGAACAAAGTATTTGGGAAGGAGTAGCATATTATTTGGCGGATCAAAAAGAATATGACTATTACAATATGTTTAAAAATACTATTGACTCAAACTCACATGAACAGATCCTTCACATATTAAGAAATGATGTTGATTAAAGATTGCAAATTGCAATCTTTTTTATGAATCAATTTTTGCAATAAAAAAATGCTGCCAGTGGCAACATAAATAGTTTAGAAATGAAAAGGATTAATTATTAAATCCTATGTCAAACCATGTTTTATCCATAACTTCTAAATAGTCAAATACAATTTCTTCTCCTGCTAAAATATCCCTTGTCGCAATTAAATAGGTGTTATCATGATTGGGATCTTGGCATACATTTCCTTTTTCGCTAAAATTCAAAAAACGTAAGGCTGTATCAAAATCTAATTTATATGTTCCGGTTTTTTTATCTAGGTATCCATAATGAATAAAATCTTTTTTTTCATATTCACTTAAGTTATCAAATTCTTCTTTGGATAATTCAATATCTAGTTTTGGATTTGCTTTAAACAAAACAGTACCTTTTTTTATATCTTCATTAGTAAATACTCCTAATCCGTTGATTTTTGATACATCAATTTTATAATCGAATAGTGTCATTTTATTCACCTTCCAAAATGATTTTAACATTTATTTGTTTTTGAGTAAAGTATAGAGGCTTGTGAAACTTAAAGCAAATAATAGTGATTGAAATGGACTATAGCTATGTGGTGGGAATTGATAATGAATTATATATAGAAACTTATTTTAATTAGTTTGAAGAAATGTATACTAAGTTAGTAACTGATATAACAAATATAATAAAGACTTAAGCCTTTTTTATTGTCTAAAAATGTGATAAACTATAAATATGTTTAGGACGTGACTAAAATGATATTAGAAAAGAAAAGTTTTATAATCACTTATGATGAAAATCTTTCATATATTCCAGAAGTGGTTGATTATTTAGAATCTAGAATAAATGACATTATGAGGTTTTTTAATTTAGTCTCGCTTAGCTCAAAAAGAAAAATAGTTATATATAATGACTTAGAATTATATAAAAAGCACATTGAACAGTTTTATGAATATCGCGATTATATGTGTGCTGATACAAACGATGGGAATATCAATTTGCTATCACTAGAAGAAGCACATAAGACAAAAGAACATAAAGATATGACTCTTGACAACTTAAAAAGTACAATATTGCATGAGTTTGTTCACATCTGCGAGCAGGAAAGTGAAGTAGAACATCTTGATCATGATATCGTATGGTTTTGGGAAGCCCTTGCTACTAATTTAGGTAACCCAGAAGCATTTTCAAAAGTAAAAATAAAAGCTACCAATGAAGAGATAGATGATTTTAATTCACTACCTCAAAACTATCCAGTAGCGTTTACAATTGGAAATTACATGTTAGAAAATTATAACCATAATGATATTTTGGAATATGTAAAATATCCATCAAAGTTACTTGAAGATTCTAAAAAGATTCTAGATGAAGCAAGAAAGTGGAGTAACCAATAAAAAGCGAGTTATTATAAAATAATTTGTTTTTTTTCTTTATAAAAAACTTTTATTTGATATAATGTTAATAGAGGTATGATTATGGAACTTGAATTTAAAAGCTTGAAAGAACTATATAATCGAATAAGACCTGCTTTAGATACAAAAGCATCTGAAATGAAAAGAGCAGGGTATAGCTATATAAAAGAAGAAGATATATGGAATTATCTAAAGGAAATAAAATGGAAAAAAGCAAGTGATTTATCTCTACACGAAATGATTAATGACGTTTTAAATACTGATAATGATACCATTGATAGATATTTAAAAGAAAAAGTAAAAGATCTAAAACGAGAGATAAATTTAGAAGAGGTGGACAGTGACTAAGGTAAAATCCATTACAACATATGATGAATTATACGATGCAGTAAAAACATATATTCCAGAAGATGAATTAGATGAAATTACTCGTGCTTATAGGTTTTCATATGAATGTCATTTTGGATTTAAAAGAAAAAGTGGCGAGGATTATATTATTCATCCTTTAAATGTCGCTTATATTTTGACATCGATAAGTGCGGATACTCAGACAATAATCGCATCTCTTTTGCATGATGTAATCGAAGACTTTAATGTAACTGAAGATGAGATAAGAGAAAAATTCGGGGATGAAGTATTATCTTTAATAAAAGGAATTACTAAAATTAACAAGTTGTCATTTAAAAGCGATTCTGAAGCAACAATTGTAAATTACCGCAAGATAATCGTTGGTTTATCTGAAGATGTTCGTGTCATTATCATTAAACTTGCTGATCGTCTTCACAATATGCGAACTCTTTGGGCCATACCAGAAGATAAAGCAAAGATGACCGCCAAAGAAACACTTGATATTCTAACTCCAATCGCTCACCGTCTTGGTATGAGTGAAATTAAAAGTGAATTAGAAGATCTAAGTTTGCGTTACTATAAACCAGATGTATACTTTGATATCGTTGAGAAACTAAACAAAACTAAAGTTGAAAGAGAATCTTTAGTTGCAGAAATGATGAAAGAAGTATCAAGTATTTTAAATGATCATGGAATCAAACATGAAATAAAGGGAAGAGCTAAATCAGTTTATAGTATCTATAACAAGTTAAATAGAGGTAAAAAATTCAACGAAATTTATGACTTATTAGCTCTAAGAGTATTTGTTGAGAAAATTGATGATTGTTATCAAGCCCTCGGACTAATTCATTCAAAATATAAGCCAATGCCAAAAAGGTTTAAAGACTATATTGCAGTGCCAAAACCTAATATGTATCAATCGCTTCACACAACGGTTTTTGGAATCAATGGAAATCCATTTGAAATACAGATTCGTACATATGAGATGGATTTAATCGCGGAAAAAGGAATTGCATCACACTGGTCTTATAAAGAAGGTGGAAAAGCTATCCAAAATGCGATGGAGGAAAAACTCCAATTCTTTAGATCAATTATGGAATTAAATGAAGAAGAAAATAAATCTAGAGAATTTGTAGACGCTATTATGAATGATGTCTTAAAAGATAGCATTTATGTCTATACACCAAAGGGAGATGTAATAGAACTCCCAATTGGATCAACTCCAATCGACTTCGCATACCGCGTTCATAGTAAAATAGGGGATGCAATGGTTGGAGCAATTGTAAACGATAAAATTGTTCCACTTGACTATAAACTCCAAGAAAATGATATTGTTAAAATCAACACAAATAAAAATTCAAAAGGGCCATCTAAAGAATGGATAAAGATGGCATTTACAACTCATGCCAAAAACAAAATCAAGAATTTTTACAGCAAAATTGATAAAACTGATAACTTAAAAAACGGAGAAGAGTTATTAAGAGAAGAGTTCAGACATAAGAAATTAAGTTTCACCAAATTCTTAGATGAAGACTTAACTAATGTTTTAAATGAATTCAGCTACAATTCTTTAGAAGATCTCTATATCGGAATTGGTGCTAATCAAGTAACACCGCTTCAAATTATCAATTACTTAACTAATGAAAGACTTACTAAAGAAGAAATCGTCTTAAGTAGAAATATTAAATCTACTAAACCAGTTATTATTAAAAACGATGTAAAAGTTGAAGGAATCGATGAGATTAAAGTAAATGTTGCCGGATGTTGTAAACCAATTCCAGGAGATGAAATAATCGGGTATATTTCTAGGGGAAATGGAATCAATATTCACCGCATCAACTGTCCTAATATAAGTGAGTTAGAGGAAAGAGTAATTCCAGTTTCATGGAATGAAACAGTAAGTAAGAAATATGAAACTGATATCATCGTTCGAGCATCAAATGTAAAAAATGTATTAGTAGATATCGTCTCTAAGACGTCAAATATGGATATAAGTATCAAAAACGTCAAGACAATTCCATTCAATGAAGAATTCATTTATGAAATAACACTTTTAGTTGAAAACACAGATAAACTAAAGAAATATATGAGTGAAATTGCTAAAATAAAGACAGTTTTTGAAGTAGAAAGAAGTATAAAATGAGATGTGTTATTCAAAGAAGTAAAGAATCAAGAGTTTTAGTTGATAACAAAATAGTTGGTGAAATAAAAAGCGGTTTAGTAGTACTTGTTGGATTTACTTATGGCGATGATATAAATGATATAGATTACATGGTAAATAAGATAATCAACATGCGTATTTTTGATGGAACACCAGAAGAATCAGTATCTGATTTAAATGGTGAGATTCTTGCTATATCGCAGTTTACTCTATATGGAGATGCGACTAAAGGAAGAAGACCAAGTTATATTGAAGCCTTAAAAAGTGAAGAAGCAAATGTCTTATATGAACTATTTGTAAAAAGGTTAAAAGAAACTAATCTCCACATCGAAACAGGTATATTTGGTGCCGAGATGGAAGTACATATAACTAACGATGGGCCAATTACAATAATATTAGATAGCAAATAATTGCTATCTTTTTTGATTAAACTTAAAAAAAGTATGTTATAATAAATGACATTGGAGGAATTTTTATGGAAAAAACACAAAGTGCTTTAGAAGAAGCACAAGCAATGGAAAGCCAACTAAGATTTAAAGAATTGGATCGATTTGGATCTAATTCTCCTGTCTTTCTTAGCACTAATGAGTGCTTATATGCATATGAGCACCATTTTGAAAACAAAAAAAACATGCTTTCAGTAATTGGTTCAAGTGACCAAATTCTAAGCGCTATTTCAAAGGGAGTAGAAGAAATAGATGCGTTTGATATGCGTAAATTTGCAAAACACGCTTTCTATTTAAAAAGTGCAGCCTTTCTAGGACTATCAAGAGATGAATATATGAGTTTCTTTTATGGCCTTATAAATAGTGATATGCACCCAGTTAAGGATAGAGTAGCTAGAGTTTACTATTTTGATAAAATAAGACGCCACTTGAATGAAGAAGGACGAATTTTTTGGGACCATTTATTTAACAACTTTTCTTGGGGAGTAATTTACTTTAGTTTCTTTAATTTAAGTTGGGCTAAAAACGCCATTTATAATTTCAGTAAGAAGAATATGAATTATTTAGAACCAAAGACTTACTTAGAAATGAGATCACGCCTAAAAGACTTACAAATAGAATTTAAAACCGGAGATATTACTGACCTAGCACCGACTTATAATAAAGAGTATGATTTAATATATCTATCAAATATTATCAGTTATGTCGGCTATTCAGATTTTGGACGACTACTAAAGAGATTAAAAACAACACCAGATGGAATAATGCTACTTGGTTTAGTTCATAACTTTCGTGGATTTAGTCCGTCCGGTGATTTCAATTTTGATGAGTATGCTGATACGCCTTACACATTCACAAGAGAACCATGGTATATAACGGGAAGAAGAAAGAATTAGTTTTCTAGTTCTTTTTTATTTGTAATGAGACACTTTTTGTATTATAATTGATATAGTGGTCGAGGAGGCAAATATGAAGAAAAGAATTATAAGTGCAATTATCGCTTTATTAATAATTGTGCCAATTGTATATTTTGGAGGTTATGCATATAGAATTGCTGTTGGGCTTGTTGCAGCAATTGGTTATACTGAATTTTTGATGGCTTATGAGAATAAAAAAAGACTCCCAGCTATAGTAAAAATTGTTGCATATATCTCTTTATATACGATATTTGCAATCAATGTTTTAAATAAGGGTGTCTTTGATATCAGCTATAAAACAATTATATTTGTTATTTTAACACTTTTAATTCCAATTATTCTTTATCACGACGATAAGAAATATAGCATTATAGATGCCTTATATTTAATCGGTGGGACATTATTTTTAGGGATTGCCTTTTCAATTCTTTATACGATTAGAGAATCGGGAATTGAAACACTTCTATACCTTGTAACAATAACTATTTCAGCGGATACATTTGCTTATTTTACTGGAATATTATTTGGTAAACACAAAATGATTCCAAGCATTTCACCAAATAAAACTTGGGAAGGTGCAACTGGAGGGACTATCTTTAGTGTTATCTTAGGAACAATTTATTATATAACTTACTTGAACCCAAGTAATGATTTATTTGCAGTTATACTTATGACTTTGCTTTTATCAGTTATAAGTCAATTTGGTGATTTAATCTTTTCTGCTATGAAGAGACATGTAGGTATAAAGGACTTCGGCAATATAATGCCAGGTCATGGTGGAATTCTTGATAGAATTGACAGTTTAATACTTGTTTTACTTACATATATGTTATTTTTATAGGAGGAATCTATGACAATTGTTTATTTTATTCTAGTCTTAGGAATTACAATTCTAATTCATGAATTTGGGCACTATTTATTTGCTAAAAAAGCAGGTATTTATTGCTATGAATTCTCAATTGGAATGGGACCTAGATTATTTAAATGGAATCGCAAGAATGATGAAACAGATTACTGTATCCGCTTATTTCCAATAGGTGGTTATGTCTCAATGGCTGGAGAATCTACCGAAGTAGACCCTAAAGTACCAAAAAGTAAACATTTACAATATAAATCTTGGGGTAAGAGATTTATGGTAATGTTTGCTGGGGTACTATTTAATTATTTGCTTGCAATTGTTTGTTTTACAATTGTTGCCTTAAAAACAGGGGCACCAACTAACGTTCCATATGTAACAGGTACAGTTGAAGGATATTCTGCTTATGAAGCAAATGTTCCAGAATCTGCAGAAATTCTTCAAATTAACGACACAAAAATAATGAATATGGATCATTTGAGTTTAGTTATTGCATCTTTAAAGGGTGAAGATGTTGCACTCACTGTTAAAACTAAAGAAGGAAATGTTGAAACATATAATTTAAAAGCAAAAGAAGAAAAAGAAAAAAAGGAAACAGTTTATAGATACGGCTTTACTATCGGAACTGAGTATAAAGCAGGTTTTCTTGAAGCGGTAAAATATGGATTTACTAAAATGTTTTCACTATTTTATCAAATGCTTCTAATTATTTGGTATTTAATAACAGGTAAACTAAGTTTAGGTAGTTTGTCAGGTCCAGTTGGAATATATACAATAGTAGGTGAATCTGCAAAAGCAGGTTTAATCAATTTGGTATATTTGGTAGGATATCTATGCGTTAATGTTGGAGTTATAAATATAATTCCACTACCAGCATTTGATGGAGGACATATATTATTCTTAATAATTGAAAAAATTAAAGGAAAACCAGTTTCACAAAAAGTTGAAAATACAATACATGCAATTGGAATGGCATTCTTAATACTTCTTATGATTGCGATAACAATTCACGACATTATTAGATTGATTTAGGAGGAATTATGTTAAAATTAGAAAATGTTACTAAATATTATGGTGACTTTTTAGCAGTAGACAATTTAAATTTTTCAGTTAAGCCCGGTGAAATATTCGGACTTCTTGGTGTAAACGGAGCGGGGAAGACAACGACGTTTAGAATGATTACAAACTTACTCGATATAACATCGGGAAAGATCACATTAAATGGGAAACCAATCGACTATGATATGACTGATAGCATCGGTTTTCTAGCTGAAGAAAGAAGTTTATTAACAAAACTAACTGTTAGTGAACAATGTCATTTTTTCGGAGCTCTAAAAGGAATGAGTGATGAAGAAATAGAAAAAAGTATGACTGATCTTTTAACAGAGTTTGAAATCATTGATTACAAAGATCGTAAGATCAAAGAATTATCAAAAGGTAATCAACAAAAAATTCAATTTATCGCTGCTATATTGCACCATCCAAAACTATTAATTTTAGATGAACCATTTAGTGGGCTTGATCCATTAAACGTAGAGTTATTTAAAAATGTGATTTTAAGACTTGCAAGTGAAGGAAGTATGATTATATTTTCATCACATAGAATGGAACATGTAGAACTTTTCTGCCAAAAACTAGTTGTTTTAGTTCGCGGTAAAACTGTTTTAGAGGGATACTTAAAAGATATAAAAGAAAGCTATCAAAAGAAAAACATCATTATCCGTGGCGACTTAACTAAAAAAGAGTTAGAAGATATCGATGGTGTTGTTAAAGTTACAAAAAATAATAGTGAATTTATCGCTCAAATTAAAGATGCGAGTGAGGTTAAAAAAGTATTCCAAAAAATTAAAAATCATGAAATAACAAAATTTGTGGTTGAAGAACCAACATTAAATGAAATATTTGTTGAGAAAGTTGGTGAAAGCTATGAAAAATAAGCGAAACAAATTGTGGTATTTAGTTTCTGTAAGCCTTAAACGTAAGATTAAATCAAAATGGTTTATCATAGCTAATTTAATAGTTGCAATTGTTATAATTGGAATTACAAATATTGATTCAATTATTAACTTCTTTGGTGGAAATCAAAATGGGCCAAGAACGATTTATGTCGTTGATAATGCAGGTGGATATGATAGTTTTAAAACATTCTTAACGCTATCTTCAACAAGTTTAAATAGCGATGAAGGTGAAACTTTTGATATCGTACTTGCCGATAAAGATATCGAAGCATTAAAAAAAGATTACGAAAAAGAAACCAAAAATAAAGAATTTTGGATTGTTGAATTTAATCCGAATGAAAAAACAGTTATTGATGCTAAAGTAATAAGTAAATCATATATCGATACAATTAATTATCAATTACTTGTTGCTGCCATAAATAACACTAAAACAATGCTTGCAATAAAGGAATATAATTTAACTGAAGAAGAGATAAATAAATTATATGGCCAGATAGAAATAGGTAGAGAAATATTAAACGAAGGTCAAAAAACTGAAGATGAACTTATGGCAACAGTTATGTCAACAGTATTCCCAGTTGTTGTTCTTCCATTCTTTGTTTTATCGATAATGCTATTTCAACAAATAGGTTCAGAAGTCAATGATGAAAAAACAACTAAAGCAATGGAAGTTATTATTTCAAGCGTTGATCCTAAAAAACACTTCTACGCTAAAATAATTGCTGGTAATTTGTTTATTTTAATTCAAACATTGCTCTTAGTATTATTTGGTGCAATTGGAATAACAATAAGAGGTGGATTCGTCTCTGTTAACAATGCTGCTGGCGGTTTTGATTTAATGGGTATGATCAATGAATTATTGTCATCTGATTTGATGAATAACTTAATCTACTTAATTCCAATTTTGATCGTCTTAATGCTACTTACATATGTTGGATATTCACTACTAGCTGCTGTTTTAGCATCTATGACAACAAATGCAGAGGACTTTCAACATGTTCAAAGCCCAGTAATGATGATTACTATGATAGGTTATTATCTAGCAATATTTGGAGGTATGTTTAAAGGAGCAATATTTATTAAAGTGTTATCATACTTCCCATTCATATCAGCTGTTCTATCGCCGACATTAGTAGTAATGGGAGATGCAACAGTAGTCGATTTAATAATTTCATCTGTAATAATGGCTTTAGTAAACTTCCTAGTTATTAAATATGGTATTAAGATATACAAAGTTGGTATTTTGAACTATTCTTCAAAAGATTTATGGAAGAAAATGTTTAAAGCTTTAAAAGATTAAAAATTAAGAAAGTAATTTCTTAATTTTTTTATAAATAACATTTTTTTTAAGTTATTTACTTTTAGTTTATGATATGTTATTATATAAATAATAAAGGTAGATGATGATATGAAAAAAGGTTTTACTTTAATTGAACTTCTAGCGGTGATAGTAATTCTAGCAATAGTGGCTTTAATAGCAACACCAATAACATTAAATATTATTGAGAATGTAAGAAGTAATGCTGCTAAGCAAAGTGCTAATGGATATGTAGATGCAGTTAAAAACCAAATAATGGTTAATTTAATGGATGGTGATTCGTCTTTAACTAGTGGAACTTTTACTGTTGCACAACTTTCA
>JAEEGL015518761.1_pt1 | contig 11431 bp, 1 predicted proteins | sample 9134231 | NCBI WGS metagenome assembly JAEEGL01 (sample SAMN16246548, study PRJNA631951) | gut metagenome | biome: gut microbiome; feature: rumen; material: fiber-attached | host: Bos | place: Iran: Karaj | collected 2018-10
GAGACGATCTGCCTCGACAAGATGACCGCCCACAAGAAGCAGGAGCTCTCCGTCTCCTTCGCGGAGCTGCTGTACAACGGCCTGTGGTTCAGCCCGCTGCGCAAGGCCCTGAGCGCCTTCGTCACCGAGACGCAGAAGACCGTCACCGGCACGGTGAAGCTCAAGCTCTACAAGGGCAATATCATCGTCTCGGGCGTCAAGAGCCCCTACAGCCTGTACAGCGAGGAGATCGCCACCTTCGGCGCGTCCGATTACGACCAGACCGACGCCACGGGCTTCATCAACCTGTGGGGCCTGCCGACAAAGGTGCAGGCGATGGTGAACGGAAAGATGAACGCGGAAAACTGAGAATGAAAAGAGCGGCGGGGGCTTCCGAAAACGGAAGGCCCCGATTTTTTTCTGTGGCAGGGGACGGGGGACGCGGATTCCCACGGCCGCGTTGCGGCCTCGGAATGACAGGCCGTTTTCCGTCCTGTCATTCCGCGCGAGCGGAGCCGTGCGCGTAGGGCGCGATCCCCAGATCGCGCCGGGAATGCGGCGGAAGATGGGACAACGGGCCGATGAAAGGCATCGGCCCCTACGCGGCGGGAGCAAACTTTCGGCCAAAAAACCCAAATCGAAGCCCAGCGAAGCGGGTTCGATTTGGAGAGGAAGAAGGAGCCGAGGCAGAGCGGAGTTTTCGCATGATGCAAAAAAGGCGCGGGCAGCGTATGCTGCCCGCGCCGGGTTCGTTTTTTGATCAGGGATCAAGATCACTTAAATTGATCGTGAACGTGAAGTCCTCCTTATCCTGCTGAGTCAGGTTCGCTTGGCCGTCCATCGCCTTCGTCTGGATGGTGATCGACGAGATATGCCCGGAGGAGTCCGTGCCGACGCCTGTGAGCAGGATCGAGCGCATGGTCGCGTCAATGCCGTAGTTCTGGTACTGATTTGCCGCCAGCTGATCGGAGAAGAACAGGGAGTTCTCGAAAAGCGAGGTACACACGTCGGGCTTGGTATACGTCGTGCCGCCTTCCACATGCACGTAAGTATCATGCACGGAAGCCACTTGGGATACACCGACGTATCCGATCTGATCGAGAATGTTCAGGAAGCCGTCCGTGCACACGAGCTCTACGCCGGTCGACCAGTACTCGCCGTTGAAGTCGCCGTCCTTGTGCTGGTAGTAGTCGGCAAGCCGCACGCCGCCTCTTTCGAAAAGGCCGTATTCTTGAATCAGCTGCGCCTTCTTCATGCCCTTGACGGCGTTCAGAAGCGCCTTGCCGATGGCCTGTATGGTCTCCCGATCCGCCTCTTTGCGCTCGGCGGAGGTGCCGCTCGCGTGCAGCTCCATCAGCGTTTCATACTGATAGGGCGCGGTGGCGCTGAGGAAGGAGGCGTCGCCGCTGCCGCCCTGCCAGTCGATGGAAAACTGCTGGGTGTTCGGGTTGAGCATGAGCGTGGCGCTGCCGCCGGATTTGGGCCTGCCGAGCCATAAGGCGCTGCCCTGTCGGAGATCGGCGACGTACAGCTTGGAATCCTTCGACTGCCAGTCGTCCTTCCTCTGCCGGAGCGTGATCGTCGTCTTGTAGACGCCGGCGGACGAATCGTACATCGCGGCGTCCGTATTGCCCTCGATCGCCGCGACGACAAGCGCCGTATAGGCCGACCGGGCGTTGGCAAGATCGGTCGCCTCGCGGGACTGCTCGTGCACTTTGGCGAAGACGGGGATGCAAACGCCGGTGAGGACGCCGATGATCGCCACGACGATCAGGAGCTCCGCCAGAGTGAAGCCGCTATTTCGTTTTTCGTTTCTGTTTCTGATTCTCTCCATAGTCTTTCCATTCTGTGTTGTCAGGTGCGGACGCCGATGCTTCTTTTGTCAGGGGGAAGGGGGAGGAGGGGGCGCGGTTTCGGAACGGGCGGTGCAGGAAACGCCGTCCGTGCCGACGTGTACGGTGTACCACCAGCCGTCGCCGGCCGTGCTGTCCGCCGCGCCGGTTGCCGGGGCCGTCTCATGGATGTAATAGGTGCCGAGGGGGAGCGCGCCGCTGAAGATGCCGCCCGCGCCGTTCGCGTTGCCCGCGTCATAGGTGCCGTAGACCGTGCGGTCCCAGCGCAGGAGATCGAAGCTGCCGCCGTAGAGCGGGTTGTAGCTGTCGTCCAGCTTGCGGAGGATGACGCGGCGCTCGGTTTCGGCGATGTTCATGACGCCGTAGGCGGCGATATCCGCCGCGTCGTCATGATCGTTCGCGGCCAGGGCAAGGCCGCTGCTGTTGGCCAGGAAGATGGCGTATTTCCTTGCGCCGCTGCCGGTCTGCGCATTCAGCTCCGTCTGGCTGACGCCCAAAAGCACGCCGGATCCGGGCGTGAGGTTCACCTCGCCCACGACGACGATGTACGTTTGCCCGTTCGTCCAGGAAACGCCGTCAACGGTGGAGCCCGAAGTCTCCTTCATGTAGTAGATGCCGGTGGGGATCTTCGGGAAGTAGACCGTGCCCTTGGGCAGAGTGTTGCCCGCGCTGTCCTTATAGGCGTATGGGCCGTGCCCGGCGTCGTCCGGGTTGGTGCCGTCCGCGGAGACCTTGCCGCCGACGGGATCCGTCCCGTTCTTTTTCAGCTCGTTGTTGCAGCCGACGTCGGTATACAGCTTGAAGGTCGCGCCGGCGAGCAGCGCTCCGAAGCCGTCGCGCTTGAGGAAGGTGACGTCCACGCCGCCGGAGGCGTTGACGAAGGCAACGGTCACGGCGTCGGTCGAAGCAATGGTGAAGGTTTCGGAATAGCGGCCGTTCGCGTCCTCAGATGCCGCCGCGCCGTTGATCGTCGTCGAGTAGTCGGTATTCACCGTCTCGCCGACGTTGACGCTTGCGCCGACGGGGATGGTCAGGGTGATGCTGCCGTCGTGCTTCAGGCTGAACGCGACAGCGCCGTCGGTATTGGTGGTCAGATCCTTCGTGTTGTCCGTGTCGTCATAGACCAGGAGGCTCTTGACCGCCGCCGAGTTGTACGTCACGGTGGCCGTGAAGGCGAAGTCGAGAGTCGTATCGCCGCCGTCCACGGTCTTCGTCACGGTGACAGGTGCGGTCTTGCGGGTGTTCTTGAAGGTGAGGGTTTCCGCGGCCGTGACGTTCGGATTCGTGTACGAGCGTTTTTCCGTGCCGGCCTCATAATCGCCGGCGCCGACCTTATAGGTCGTGTCGTAGGTGGTGTAGACGCTGCCCGAATTGTCTTCCGTGATCGTCAGCGACGCGCCGACGGGAACCGAGACGGTTCCGGTGCCGCCGCTGGAGACGGTGACAGTCTCGCTTTCGGTGATCTCGCCGGTGCTGTGGGGCAGCGAGTAGGTGTACTTCGCGGTGAACTGGAAATCGCGTTTGGTGATCAGCGGGTCCTCGAGGACCTTGGCGATGGTGTAGTTAACGATCTGCTGGTTGATCACGTATACCGTGTAGAGCTTCGTTGTGCTGTTGTACTCGATGTAGACGTGATCGCTGCTGCAGGTGACGTTATTCCCCTCCGCCGCGCTGCCGTCCACCGTGAGGTCGACGGGCGCGGTCAGGCCGCGGTAGCCTTCCGGCTGGTAGTTCTCTTTCAGGGTGTAGGTCCCGACCCAGAGCTTGCCCTCCGTGTGATCGTAGATCTTGCCGCTGCCGGCCTGCGTGAGCCGGTTCGAGATCGTCAGCGTGCTGTTGCTGCTGGTGATGTCGAACATGACGCTGACGTTCGGCTGCATGTTCTGGTCGACCTTGACGATGTCCACGTCATAGGATTTGAGCGTGTTGTCGAAGGAGATGGTCTTGTCCGAGTCGATGGTCAGTTCCTGCACGGTGGTGCTCTGCGTCCACGCGCCGCTGCCGACCTTGACGCGCGTTTCATAGCTGCCGTCGTGGAGCTCGGTGATCGTCAGCACCGCGCCGGCGGGCATACCGAACAGACCGGGCGTGGGATCGTCCAGATGGTTGGTGTTGGGCGTGCCGCTGGTGACCTTGACGCCGCTGACGGTGTAGGGATGCTCCTCGTCGCCGTCGAGGATGTAGCTCACGTCGAACTGGAAGATGCCGGGGAGGGTCGTGAAGGTGGTCAGGGTCTTCTCCAGCGTGACGTCATAGGTCTGGCGCGTGTTGGTGAAGATGATCGTGCCGCCGGCGTCCGTGTTGGTCCAGTAGACCTTGTTGCTTGCCGTCTGGGTCAGCAATCCCGTCGTGTCCGTGCCGAGGTAGAGGATATCGCCGTTCGTGCTCTGGGCCGTGCGCTCTACCGAGGTGTCGTAATAGGTGGCGGGCGTCTCCGTGACGGTGATCTTTTCCGTGCTGTTGAAGCCGCCGCCGTTCGCGTGGTCTGCAGCCTGAACCTTGCGTGTAACGGCCGGCGTGCGGACGGTTCCGTCGGCCTTATAGACCGTGACGATCGTCTGAATAATGCCCTCCGCCGTATCGTTGGAGCTTACCAGCACGGCGTAGTCCCCGTGGTAGAGCGTGAAGGGGAAGTTCTGATCCAGCTTCTGCTCGGGGCTGGTGCTCGTCTTCTTGTACACGCCGTACAGATTCAGCGTGAACTCGAACGGCGCGTTCCGGTTGCCGGGCTGCGGGACGTTCTTGTAGACGTAAACGGTCTGCGCCTCGTTGTTGATGTCCCATACGGCGTAGAGCTTGGCCTGCACGGTCTTGTCGTTGTTGATCGGCGTTTTTTCCACCGAGGTGTTGTCGATGAAGAAATCGTAGAGGTCCGCGATCGTCCAGGGAGAGCCGGCAGGACTGGTGGCGGAGAAGTCCGCGGTCGTAGCGCCCGCTTCGTAGGCCCAGCCGAGCAGCTGATAACCCATGCGGGTGCTGGCGTTGGGAAGAGCCTGCGAGGTATGCGCCAAAACGTCGCTGTTAGTATAGTCGTATTCCTGCAATCTGCCGCCGACGTAGTTGTCGTCCAGCACGAGGGCGTAGTCCGCGGAATCGTCGTCGAAGATGACGGTGATGCCCTTGGAGTTGAACAGCAGCTTTTCCTTGAAGGAGAACGCGCCGGAGCCGGAGCTGTCGACGCTGCCCCAGGCGAGAAGATGCTGGCAGCCGCCGTGCGTGTAATACACTTCATCGGTCGGATCACTGGCGGCGAAGGTGTCGGTCGTAACGCCCGTGGCGTCGTCCGTGACGCTCGTATCCCAGGTGAGGATCTTGCCGACGCCGAGCGTATTGACGCCGGAGACGGTGATCTCCTGCTCCTCCGCGAGCGGCATCGCGATGTGCATGGTCTTACCCGCCTCGACCGTGAGGTTGCTCGGGTCGTCGACCTTGACGCGGTCGTAGAGGCCGGTGACCTCGTTGGTGACGTACATGACGAGCGGGTTTGCGGACGAGAGGCCGAAGCTGACGGCCGCTTCCGTGTCGTTCTGGAAGTTGAGGTAGATCATCGGCTCCCAGACGGCGTAGAGCGTCTCCTTGTCCGTGCGCTGCACGGAGACGATGCTGTCCGCCGGATAGGTGGCGATGAAGTCGTGCTCATCCCGGGCGGCGTCGAAGCCGAGGAGGAAGTAATCCTGCGGGTGCTTGAAGTAGTTGATGCCGGGGGGATTGAGCGCGGCGCCGCTGCTGTTGCCGCCGATGTGGTCGAGGGCGGTGGCGAAGCGGTAGAGGTGGACGCCGACGTTCGACTGGATATCGCCGAACTCGATGAAGGGGTACTGGAGCGGCAGGCCGCCTTCCTTAACGGTCGCCGAGACGGTGCCGACGCCCGTCCAGCCGACGTCCGCGGTCAGGTTGACGTTCTCCGTCAGATCCGTTCCGTCCTGCCAGGCGGAGTTCACGTAGCCCGTGCCGGTGGTCAGGACGCCGCCGTTGGCGTCGAGGGTCAGGTTGGCGATCTCGGGACGGCGGTAGGCGCTGTCGCGGATCTCGTAGTAAGCCTGAATGTGGATATTGCCTTCCGTGTCCGCGTAGTCGGCGTCCACGACGAAGTCGTCGCCGGGGTCGTAGTAGACGTAGGGCGGCACCGGCGTGTAGGGATCGAGCACCCCGACCTCGGTGGACACGTGCACCAGACGGTAGCCACGGAAGATGTACTCGTCGGTCGGCGTGTCGTTGAGCACTATGTTGTAGGGCATCTTGAAGATCGTGGTGGTCGCGCCGTCGGAGTAGCTGAGCGTCGTGTCGCCGACCTTCGGGTCGCTGTACGCCTCCATTTCGGCGTTGATGACGCCGTCTTGGACGACGCAGTCCGCGTGGTACTGGATCTTATAGCCGCCGTCCAGACGCCACATGGCGCGGAGGGTCATCTCTCCCACGACCAGGTCGGAGAAGTTGTAGGGCATGGAGTCGACGCCGATCTCCTTGCCGGTGCTGTCGTAGAGCACCTTGAACCAGCCGAGGAACTCATAGCGCTCGTTGGCGTTGAGCCTGCGGTACTTCTGGGGGCTGCTCGAGCCCTCCTGCTTGACGAGGTACAGGTATCTCCACGCGTCGTAGTCCAGCGCCTGCGGGGGGTCGCCGTAGCTCGCGCCGGAGATGAAGCCGCCGTCCAGGTTGCCCTGCGTCCAGTCTCTGCAGAACAGATAATACTGGTAGAGCTCGTCGGTCGCGGATTTGGTCCCGTCGCTGGTCATGTAGAGGGCGTTGCGGCAGTCGGAGGGCAGCGGGTAGTCGCTGAAATACGGCATGTATACGTAGTAGAAGAGCTTGCCCTCGTAGTATTCCGCCGCCGCGTCGCTGATGGGCACGTAGTCGCGGTTGACCGTGTACTCGGCGACCGTTTCGCCGAACGTGCCGTTGAAATAGGTCGACTGATTGTGGATGTACTCGATGGCGTCGGCCGGGCGGGTGAAGCTCGCTTCGCCCACCGTATAGGTCAGCTCCGCGCGGTTGAACGGGTCGGTGTATTTTACGCCCTGGTAGATGTAGGTCGCGCCCGTGTGGTCGATGTGGTCGATCTCGCCGCCGTTCGGGTCGATGGTGATCTTGTATCTGATGGGCTCGTAGACCGCGTAGAGGACGATGTCGCCGTCCGGCATGGTCGTGTTGAAGTCGAACGCATCGCCGACGCCGTCCAGATTCGTATACCAGCCCTTGAATCTGTGGCCTTGCGGCGTATTGGCGACGGCCGTCGCCGTATAGAGATCCTTTTCGGCGAGCGACTGGCCGTAGTATATGTTGCGGCCGGGGCCGACGTCCGTATTGATCTTATCCGCCCCGGAGCCCTTGCCGTATTTATACTCAAAGGTGTGAAGGTTGGGCTGGAGCCGGAAGACCATGATGGAGCCCTGGCCAACCCCCGCCGCGGTGAGCTCGGCTATATCATATTCATGATAGTTGTTGGCGGTAGGAGTTTCCTCGACCCCCGTATTGCTCAGAATCTTCGTATCCACCAGCGTATAGCCGTAATAGGTGGGCGGCGTCTGAATATTCGGATTACTGCCGGAGCCGCCGGTAATGACGAACTTGTCCGTTGGCTCATCCGGGTATTCAAGGGTATCCACGTCGGCAAGATAGATGCGGTAGAGATACTTTTTCGCACCGTTGAGTGAAGTGTAGCGGCAGTGGAATTCCTGCGTGATGCCGTGCTCGCCGGTGATTGTGTTGTTCTCGTTGATCGTGATCGCGCGATAATCATTCGGATTGATATTGTTGATCGTTTGATTCCAGCCCGGGATTGTTCCGCCGGTCAGGATCAGATCTTCCGTAGCCGTTTCAAAAAAGCCCTTGATACTGGTAGACAGTCTGCCGTTGTAGTAGGAATCGCGCTGCGCCAGCCAGCCGACAAACAGATAGCTGTTCGTGCCGTATGTCTTGATCGACTGTGAGCCCGGATAAAGCTTCAGAATGTTCTGACCATATTTTGCCGTGATATCATAGTAGTAAATCAGTCCGTCGTAGTCGTTGTTGTTATAACGGATTCCGGAAACGGGATACGTTCCCGTATACTCCGAGGGCAAGAATGGGTTCGTTGTTCCGAGATCACGTGTGTCCGCAGTCAGGAATGTGTCCCAGTTACTGGTGTTGCTGTAGTTCGGTCCGGTGGTGCCGGAGACGAAATACCTCCACGTGCCGTCCATGCTCGTCTGCTTGAAGAGCCTGCTGGTATACACCGCCATCGAATAGCGCGTGCCGGTGTAGGGCTCGTCGTTATAGGAATAGGAATAGGTGTCGTCCGAGCCCGCCGCGATCACGGGGAGATAGGCCCCGGCCGCGCCGTAGGTCCCGGCGGTGTCGTGGTAGCACAGCACGCCGCCGTGGTCCTCCAGACTGGCGTCCCCCGCGGGGTAGGTCGTCGAGCCGTTGTTTTTCACGCGGGTGTAGCGGGCGTCGGTGTAGGACTCGCCCGTGCCCTTGACCGTGTAGCTCCAGGTGGTGGTGGAGGTGGGCAGTTTTTCGTAGAGGTATGCGGCATAGTTATTGTTGCTGAGAGTCCACCCGTAATTATAGCGAAGAGAATAATAGTTGTTATTGCCTTCTCTATAGCGAATCCGATTGTTGCTGTTCCAAGACCAAGTGTTGTTGCTGTCACCGGTAGAAACAGAGAGATTATTAGAAGTGTTTCCCTTGATATAATAACTATTGTTTTGGAATTTATAATAAGAGCCGCTTGCCTCCGCCGTCCAAACAGAAGTGGCGTCCACGTCGCCGGAAGCAACGTATCGTGTATTATTCGTGGCCGGAATCCCGTTGTTCACGGTAACGGCGTCCGCGGCAACCGCTGCTCCGCTGTGACCGAGGGCATAGCCGGAGCCGGCGTTGTTTATATTAACGATCAGGTAATCGTTCCCCGCCGTCAGGGTCGAGGTCCGGACGTAATACGTCGGACCGGGAACCGGCGTCCCCGTGCCTTCGAGCTCCACGTAGTTCCCGTTGGCATCCAAGCCGTAGAGGCCGGTCTCTGCGTTATCCGTCGTGGACGTAAACTTATACTCCGGCTTGTAGAGCGGGGTGGAGCTCTCGACCGTGACCGTCAGCGGGAGGTACGTGTCGCCGTCCTTGCCGTAGGGCACGCCGTTTGCGGCGTCCTCATAGATGAAGTTCCCTTCCGCGTCCTTGATCAGCGTTTTCAGATTGCCGTTCACGACGCCGTAGACCGTTCCGTCGTACGCCGCCGCTTGCGCGGGCGTCAGCTCCTCGTAGCTTACGGTGCTGCCGCTGTTGCTGGTCTTAGCAGCGAAGCCGAGATCAAACCGCAGCGTGTAGACGTCGCGGTCGTAGTAGACGTCGATGATGGTGGAGCCGTCGCCCTTGACCTCCACGCCGGTCTCCGTGGTGGTGGTCACGTCCCCCGTCTTCGTGGTGGTATAGCCGTTGTAATCCTTATAAGGCGTGGTGCACTTGTGGACGAACCGAAGGATGTCGATCTCGGCGGTCGTCAGGTTGATGGTCTGCTGCGGGTCCCCGCTGCCGGCCGAATTATCGTACAGCTTGACGGTGCGGTCGTTGTCCCCGCTGGTCCTCACAAAGAGGGTCGTGCCCGCGACGGCCGTATGCGGTTCATAGTGCGCCAGCGTATAGCCGTCGTCGTTGGCGTTCTGCAGCCAGAAGGCCACGGTGTAGTCCACCGGCTTCGGCTGCCATTTGGCGTAGACCGTCAGCTTGTCGAGAGCGCTGTAGAAATACAGCTTGCCGGCCGAGGTGATCTCGAAGAGCTTGTCGCCGGAGGACGGCGACGTGGAGAGGGCGGTCAGGACCTTGACCTCCTTTCCGTCCACGGTCTGCGTCCCGTACGTGCCGTAGAAGATCTGGCCCTTCACGTCGTTCGTGAAGTTGCCGTTCCCGTCGGTGAGCTGGGTGCCCGTGCCGTTGAAGCTCGCGTCCTGTTCCGTGTACCAGCCGAGGAAATTATAGCCCGGGCGGGAGGTGACCGCCAGCTTCGACAGAGACGTGCCGGCGCCCTCCGCGTCGTTGGTCAGCAGGTAGGAGGCGGGGACGTACTCCGCGCCGTTGCCGGATCTGCCGCGGTCATAGTAGAGCCAGCGGGCTTCCGCGAAGACGGGGTAGAGGTCGTAGTAGTTCTTGCCCTCCTCCTTGGTGATGGTGATCCAGTAGCCCTCGTCCGGGCGGTTGACGGGGTCGCTGTCGTTCTCCACCGTGTGCTCGGGCGTGCTTTGCTCCGGATCGATCGTCGCGTAAAAATCGTTCAGACCCTTCCCGTACTCCTGCCAGCCGACGAAGACCTGGTGCAGCGGGTCGGGGCTCGGGCCCGTGATGTTGCCGATGCGGACCTCCTTCGACGTGGAGCTGCCGAAGACCACCAGCATGCGCGTCATCAGGCTGTCGGCAAGATTCTGGAGCGCCGTGGTCGTGGCGTTCCACGGGCCCATGCGGAAGTTCACGAAGTAGAAGTCCTCGTAGATCGGGGCCAGATAGACGTGGACGATGCCCTCCTTGTCCAGCTTGCCGGAATAGCTCACGCCGTCGATTTTCCAGGTGAGCGTGTCGCCGGTGTGCAGCGTACCGGAGGTGGTGAGCGTCATGGGCTTCTCAAAGGACATCTTGTCCGGCGTGGCCAGCCATTCGTAGGAGATCTCGCCGGTCCACTTCCCGGTGGCGCTGCCGCCGGTGGGGGGATTCCAGACGGTCGTGTCCGCGTTCTCGCCGTGGAGATTCACGACGTACCAGCCGTAGAAGAATTTCTCGGTTTCGACCTTCTCATAATAGGTCGAGAGCTCGCCGGCGGACGGCGAAGCGACGGCCGTGTAGGCGTCCGTTCCGGAATCGTAGCTGTAATAGGTCTTTCCGACGACGAGCACCGTGTCGTTGCACTGCTTGTACTCGGTGACGGTGATGTTCGGCGGGTTCGCGATCATCTCCCGCGTCTCGGTGTCCTGGAGGATCTGCGTGGTCTGCAGCTCGTTGTGCTTATTGTAAAAGTTGAAGGGGGAGGCGGTGTAATAGTAGACCGGCGTGCCGGAGGAGCTGTCCGTGTGCCCCTGAAAGTCCTTGTCGATGAAATGGAACTCCACGCGGGGCGTCGTGACGATCTCGCTGCCCTCGTGGTCGATGATGACGTACACCGAGAAGCTCTCCGTCTCGAATTCGACGGCGTCGGCCTCGTCGCTCACGGTGCTGTCCATGACCTCCGGCTCCACGGTCTCGTCGTCGCTGAAATGGACGACGCCGACCTCGCCCTCCTCGCTGAAGTTGTCCTCCAGCAGACGGATGTTGACCTTCACGGCGCTCGGCGGCTGGATCTCCTCGCCGGTCACCGGGTCGTGCAGGGAGATGTCGAACACGCGCGCGTCCGTCACGTCCCAGACCTCGCAGTCGAGCGCCTTGGCGGCCTTCTTCACGTATTCGTCATAGATGTTGTCGGTCTCGGGCTCTTCCGCAGGCGCGGCCTCATCGTCCGCGATCACGTCGGCGGGCGCGGCTTCGTCATCCGCGGGCTCGTCTGCGGGCGCGGCTTCATTGTCCGCGGGCTCGTCTGCGGGCGCGGCTTCGTCATCCGCGGGCTCGTCTGCGGGCGCGGCTTCGCCGTCCGCGGGCTC
>JAEEGL016490968.1_pt1 | contig 11431 bp, 11 predicted proteins | sample 9134231 | NCBI WGS metagenome assembly JAEEGL01 (sample SAMN16246548, study PRJNA631951) | gut metagenome | biome: gut microbiome; feature: rumen; material: fiber-attached | host: Bos | place: Iran: Karaj | collected 2018-10
CTTATTGCAGGCGGACTGCTTAAGCCACAGACGCTTTCCCTTTCCGGCGCAAAGGCGGAGCTTTTCCTTTCCGATTATCACGTTGACTGGTCGATTATTTCCTGTGCGGGAATCGACGAGCAGCGCGGCGTTTCGGACGTCAGCGAGGAGGGCGCGCGCATCAAGCGGGCTATGCTGGGTGCGGGCGAAAAAAAGGTACTTGTTGCGGACAGGCGCAAGTTTTCGCGCCGTGCGTTTGCTTCTGTTGCGCCAATAACGGAGCTTGACGTGGTCGTTACCGATCTTGAAGAAGACGATCCGCGCTGCGCGTTTTTACGGCAGGCGGGAATTGAATGTATATGTTCCTAAAAGGAGGAAAAATAATGAAAAATTTAGTAGCATTTTCAAATCACTACGGGGCGGATCCCGAGCTTGTCGTTGCAGGCGGCGGAAACACCTCGATGAAGGAAAACGGCGTGCTTTACGTCAAAGGTTCGGGCACGGCGCTTGCCACCATTCGTGCGGAGGAATTCGTTGCGCTGGACATGGCAAAACTCATGGAAATTCCGAAAAAAACCTATCCGAACGAGGACGCCGCGCGTGAAGCCGCGTTCCTTGCGGATATTCTGGCAGCCCGCCTTCCCGGCGAAGAGAACAAGCGCCCGAGCGTTGAAACGCTCTTACACGCGCTCTTTCCGCAGCGCTACGTTCTGCACCTGCATCCCAACAAGGTAAACGGTCTTACGTGCGCCAAATGCGGAGAGTCGGAAGCAAAGAGACTGTTTCCGAACGCCGCGTGGATAGAGGAATGCCGTCCGGGATATATACTTGCGATGAAAGTGCGTGAAAAGATAGAAACGGGCGCCGACACGGTGCTTTTACAGAATCACGGCGTATTTTTTGCCTCAGACGACCCGGAAAAGCTCGGCGAGATGTTGGATTCGATGCTGGAAGCTTTGGACAAGGCGATAGACTCAGGCTATGACGCGTCTCTTGACGTTCCGCCGGCGCTGTCGCGTCCCTTCACGCCCGATCACATCGTTTACTGCGGCTTGGGTCCAAACCTTCCGGACACCGAGGTTGCAAGACAGAGTTGGAAAAGCGCGCAGACTATTGCGCATTACACCGCCTCATTCGGCGGGCAGAAGCCTATGTCGGATGAAATGATAGATTTTATTTCACATTGGGAAGCAGAAAATTACAGGAGGAAGCAGGCATGACATTTGGAGAAGCATTACAAACCGCAGCACAGCAAGTAAACAACCGTATATCGGCTCCCGGACGTCTTTCCGGAAAAATCGCCGTGGTTACCGGCGGTGCGCAGGGATTCGGATTCGGCATTGCCGAAGAAATGTACCGTGAGGGCGCAACCATAATGATTGCGGACATGAACAAAGAAACAGGTATCGCCGCTGCGGAAAAGCTCGGCAAGCGCGCCGCGTTTGCTTACGTAAACGTGAGCGAAGAAGAAAGCGTAAAGGAACTTGTAACCGCAACGGTAGATAAATTCGGAGGACTCGACATATTCGTTTCCAACGCCGGCGTTGCAAAGGCTGGCGACTTGAAGGAAATGACCGCCGAAACGTTTGATTTTGTTACCGACGTCAACTACAAGGGATATTTTCTGTGCGCGAAATACGCAAGCGCGGTGATGAAAATGCAGTTTGCCGCCGCTCCCGTGCTCTGGCACGATATTATTCAGATAAATTCAAAATCCGGACTTGTCGGCTCAAAGGCAAACTTCGCCTACGCCGGCGGAAAATTCGGCGGTATAGGCCTTACTCAGAGCTTTGCGCTCGAGCTTGCGCCTTATCAGATAAAGGTAAATTCCATCTGCCCCGGCAACTTCTACGACGGTCCGCTGTGGTCCGACCCGGAGCGTGGATTATTCATTCAGTATCTTAAAGCCGGCAAGGTTCCCGGTGCGAAAACCGTGGAGGACGTAAAGGATTATTATCTCTCAAAGTCCCCCATCCGCCGCGGCTGTCTGCCGTCCGACGTGGCAAAAGCGCTCTTCTACTGTGTGGAACAGTGCTATGAAACAGGTCAGGCAATTCCGGTTACCGGCGGGCAGGTGATGTTGTCATGACGGAATCGGAAACACGGGCGTTTTTAAACGCGCCCACTGCCGCAGAGCGCCTTAAAAATCTCAAAACGCTTCTTGAAACTGAAACGGAAAAGCCTGCGGTGAGATCAAATCTTTCAAACAACCACATACATACCACTTATTCGTTTTCGCCCTATTCCCCCACCGCCGCCGTATGGTTTGCACGCAAAGAGGGACTTCCCGTTGCGGGCATTATGGACCATGACAGCATGGGCGGCGCTTCTGAATTCAGGGCTGCCGCAAAACTTGCGGGACTTGGCGCAACGTGCGGATTTGAGGCGCGTATCAACTACGAGGGCACCGGGTTTGACAACGTTCGCTTAAACAATCCCGATCAATGCGGTGTTGGGTATATGACGTTTCACAGCGTAAAAAGCAAATATTTCGATAAAGTGCAGGAGTTTCTCTCTCCGCTGAGAGAAAAACGCAACGAACGCAACCGTGCGATGGTTAAAAACATATGCAGAGTTACGGGGCTTGATCTTGATTTTGAGCGCGACGTACTACCGATTTCACAATATGCCGACGGCGGCACGGTAACGGAACGGCACCTGCTTTTCGCCTTAACCTCAAAAATGCTGCCTGACGGCAGTGAAATCGAGCGTTACAAGCTTCTCGGAAAGCTGAAAAGCGATCTTATTCCGGAAATTTTCATTCCGGCAACCGACGAAATGATAACTCTTGACGAGGCGGTTTCTTTTGCACGCGAAATCGACGCTATTCTCTGCTATGCATATCTCGGCGACGTTACAGCGTCTCCGACCGGCGACAAAAAAGCCGCGAAATACGAGGACGATTTTCTGCCCGAGCTGATTTCCATGTTGAAATCGCGCGGCGTAAACGCTTTAACCTTTATGCCGAGCAGAAACACCGAAGCCCAGCTTCAGCGTGTAATGGCGCTCTGTCGCGAAAACGGCATGGAGCAGATCTCCGGCGAGGACGTAAACGCGCTCGGACAGAGCTTTATTTGTGAAAAACTGACGCAGGAAAACTACCGGCACCTGGTGGACGCCGCATGGGCGCTGGTAAAACGTGAGGAGGACTGAATATGAAAACAAGAGCCGTAAGATTATACGGAAAAAACGATCTTCGCTTGGAGGAATTCGAACTTCCGGCGCATAAAGAGGATGAAATCCTTGCCCGCGTCGTTTCGGACAGCCTCTGCATGTCAAGCTATAAAGCCGCCGTGCAGGGCGGCGACCATAAACGCGTGCCGGATAACGTTGCGCAAAACCCCGTAATCATAGGACACGAATTCTGCGGTGAAATAATAGAAGTCGGCAAAAAATGGGCGGATAAATTCCGTCCGGGACAGAAATTTTCGATACAGCCCGCAATGAACTATCACGGCTCCCTTGCGGCGCCCGGATATTCCTATTCAAACATCGGCGGCGACTCAACCTACGTTATAATACCAAATGAAGTTATGGAAACAGGCTGTCTTCTGAAATACGAGGGCGACGCGTTTTTCTGCGGAAGCCTTGCGGAGCCGGTAAGCTGCGTTGCGGGCACGTTCCACGCAATGTACCATACCGATCCCGGCAGATACGACCACCATATGGGCATAAAAGAGGGCGGAGCTATGGCTATTCTTGCGGGCGTTGGCCCGATGGGACTTGCGGCAATAGATTACATACTGCACTGCAACCGCCGTCCGAGTCTTCTGGTGGTAACCGACATCGCACAGGACAGACTTGACCGCGCAGGCGAGATTCTCTCTGCCGCGGAAGCGCAAAAGCAGGGAGTAAAGCTGGTTTATCTCAATACGCGCGACATGGACGCGCGCGAAGCGCTCCTTTCATGCAACAACGGAAATAATTACGACGACGTTCTTGTGTTTGCACCGGTGCCTGCACTCGTGGAGCTTGCGGATAGCCTTCTTGCAAAGGACGGATGCCTTAATTTCTTCTCGGGCCCCGCTGATCCGACGTTTTCCGCTAAATTCAACTTCTACAACGTTCACTATCTGAACACGCACGTTGTCGGCACTTCCGGCGGAAACACCGACGACATGCAGGAATCTCTTGATATGATGGCGGCGGGACTTCTCGACCCCGCAATATTGGTTACCCACGTCGGCGGGCTTAACTGCGTGCCCGAAACGACGCTGAATCTGCCAAACATTCCCGGCGGCAAGAAGCTTATTTACACGCACATCGACATGCCGCTCACGGCAATCGCCGATTTTGAGGAAAAAGGAAAGACCGATCCCCTCTTTGCAAAGCTTCACGAGATTTGCAAAGCGAACAACGGTCTGTGGTGTGCGGAAGCCGAAAAAGTGCTCCTTGCCGCAAAACAGGTGGATTAAAAAAAAAACAAAAAAAGTATCCCCCCGCCCTTGCGATTTTATCGCAAGGGCGGTTTTTTATGCGGCATATTGACAAATCCAATTTTAAAAAGTATAATAATGTATGCTTTTTGCATACATTATTGAAAATTTTTCTTTTATATATTCTTTTTGTGTATTCAAAAACTATATATACAGACTGCCGTTCAAGGGTTATAATGTTAATGAAAGTGAGGGAAAAATTATGTTTGAAGTTAACAACGATAAAATCGGTTCTTATTTATCCGGCCTGATCAAATCATCAGAAAGATTTAAATCGGCAAGAGATTTTTGCAGACAGTGGTTGAAACTCGAAGGCGTAGACACAAATGAAGATAACATTCGCAAAGCGGCGAACAGATTATCGCAAATAAAAAATGGATTTAAAGGAATACGCACTTATGATCTGCCCGCCTTTTCCGAACTACTCGGCGTTTCTATCGAGCAAATTCTCAGTGCCGGAGAATTCGGAGCGACCGATGCCGTCAGAAAAACCAACTATTACATAGCGCAATCACAAAACAAAGAGGAATGGGAAGAATATCTTGCGAGGGAGGACAAGCCTTTTTTGTGCAAGGATGAGTTCGGAAAAAATATTATTGAATATGCGATACAATTCAACAATTATAACTTCATAAAATACTTAATAGACAAGGAATACATTTGGTTTGACAGCAAAAAAGACAACGACTACGTCATGACCTTCGGTGCGAACACAAAGATCAAATATGAGGATCGCAGCATAATCCCCGAAAACGACGATCTGTCTTACAAGCTTTCGACGCAAGACCTGCTCAGGCTGAACATCATATCTCTTGCAGTCGAAAACGGTGATTATAAAATGCTTGATAAATTACGCGCGCGTGAGCTTCCGGAATTATATTACAAAGCAAACTATTTATCGTGCGCGCATCCCGATTTCGACTCGCATTACGACAAAAAAGCCGTAAGCCGTATCGCAGAATCGAAAAATACTGATATTTTGGAATATTTCACCGACAGTTTTAAAGTTCGGGATCCAATTAAATACAAAAAAGGCGAAAGTCAGAGATACAATACCTTTGTTTACCCCTTCATTTCGCAGCTGATAGATTTTCTTATTTCAAATGAAAGCCGTTTTGCAAATCGTGCGCTTGAAAAAATGATTGAACACAACAAATGGGTATTGAAAGAAATAAACGATTTAATAGATGATTCCGTCAAAAACGGTTGGTATACCGAAGACGACTGGAAAAAAGAATATGATTTCTATGATAACGGAAATATCGTAAGCTTTCGCGACACGTTTGCGGTAAAAGGAATGATTACGAACGTTGTTCACGCAACAAAAACGTCAAAAAAAGATGATACAAACAAATTGATAAAAGAGTTGAACAGAACGTATAACAAGATAAAAAACTTAAAGGAGGAGAAAAAATGAGCAGCCCTTTTTTTGATTTTGAAGACGGTGATTTTGTTCATTCGATTTCAGACAGAATGGCTATCGACTCCGACGGTCATCATATGATGAGAATGGGCGACAATATGGCAATGGACATGGATTCCGGCGAAATACATATTATTTCATCGTGGGCAAATAGCGATGACGATTAATTAAGTCTATAAAAACCCCCTCTGCCGTATGGCAGAGGGGGTTTCTTTGTGCTTTGAATTATTTCTTATCCTTTATAGCTGCCTGAGCGGCTGCAAGTCTTGCGATCGGCACACGGAACGGTGAGCACGATACGTAAGTCATGCCGAGCTTGTGGCAGAATTCAACCGAAGACGGGTCGCCGCCGTGTTCGCCGCATATACCTATATGCATATCCGGTCTTACGCTGCGTCCGAGTTTTACGGTCATATCCATGAGTTTGCCTACGCCGTTCTGGTCGAGTTTTGCAAACGGGTCGCTCTCATAAATCTTGGTATCATAGTATGCGCCGAGGAACTTACCTGCGTCGTCGCGGCTGAATCCGAACGTCATCTGTGTAAGGTCGTTCGTTCCGAAGCAGAAGAATTCAGCTTCCTTTGCAATTTCGTCAGCCGTAAGTGCTGCTCTCGGAATCTCTATCATCGTACCTACTTCGTATTTGAGGTTTACGCCTGCGTCCTTGATTTCCTTATCAGCCGTTTCAACAACGATATCCTTTACGAATTTGAACTCCTTGAGCTCGCCTACGAGAGGAATCATGATTTCGGGAACGAGGTTCCAGTCGGGATGCTTCTTCTGAACGTTTATTGCGGCGCGGATAATTGCCGACGTCTGCATTTTTGCGATTTCCGGATACGTTACGGTAAGGCGGCATCCTCTGTGTCCCATCATCGGGTTTGCTTCGTGAAGAGCCGAGATGATGTTCTTTATCGCTTCAACGCTCTTGCCCTGAGCCTTTGCGAGAAGCTCGATTTCCTTTTCTTCCGTCGGAACGAATTCGTGAAGCGGCGGGTCGAGGAATCTTATCGTTACGGGTGTGCCTTCAAGCGCTTCGTAAATCTGTTCGAAGTCGTTCTGCTGATAAGGCATGATCTTTGCCAGAGCCTTTTCTCTTTCCTCGAGAGTGTCGGCGCATATCATTTCTCTGAACGCTGCGATTCTTTCGGGATCGAAGAACATGTGCTCTGTACGGCAGAGGCCTATACCTTCCGCGCCGAGTTCACGCGCTTTCTTTGCGTCTCTCGGTGTGTCGGCGTTTGTTCTTACCTTAAGTTTTCTGAACTTATCTGCCCAGTTCATTATTCTGCCGAATTCGCCTGCGATGGAAGCGTCAACCGTCGGGATTGCGCCGTCGTAAATATTACCTGTAGAGCCGTCTATCGAGATAACGTCGCCTTCGTGGAATACTTTGCCTGCAAGCTCGAATTTCTTATTTTCTTCATCCATTTTGATTTCGCCGCAACCCGAAACACAGCACGTACCCATACCGCGTGCAACAACCGCTGCGTGAGACGTCATACCGCCTCTTACGGTAAGAATACCCTGCGCCGCCTTCATACCGGTAATATCTTCCGGAGAAGTTTCGAGTCTTACAAGGACAACCTTTTCGCCTCTTGCCTTCCAGCTTTCGGCGTCGTCTGCCGTGAATACTATTTTACCGCATGCAGCTCCGGGAGAAGCGCCGAGGCCTTTTCCGATAGGAGTTGCGGCTTTGAGAGCCTTTGCGTCAAACTGCGGGTGGAGAAGCGTATCGAGGTTTCTCGGATCTATCATAAGAACGGCTTCTTCTTCCGTTCTCATACCTTCGTCAACAAGGTCGCACGCGATTTTAAGAGCCGCCTGAGCCGTTCTCTTGCCGTTACGGCACTGAAGCATATAGAGTTTTCCGTTTTCTACGGTAAATTCCATATCCTGCATATCGCGGTAGCGGTTTTCAAGTATTGCGCATACGTCAACGAACTGCTTGTACGCGTCGGGGAACTGTTCCGCCATCTGCGAAATCGGCATAGGCGTACGAACGCCGGCAACAACGTCTTCGCCCTGTGCGTTTACAAGGAATTCGCCCATGAGCTTCTTTTCGCCCGTTGCGGGATCACGCGTGAATGCAACGCCCGTTCCGGAATTGTCGTTCAAGTTGCCGAATACCATAGGCATTACGTTTACGGCTGTACCCCAGCTGTACGGTATATCGTTATCGCGTCTGTAAACGTTCGCTCTGGGGTTGTCCCATGAACGGAATACGGCGCGGATTGCTTCATAAAGCTGTACTTTCGGGTCGGACGGAAAATCCGAGCCGATCTTCGATTTATATTCTGCCTTGAACTGAGACGCGAGTTCCTTAAGATCTGCCGCAGTCAGTTCAACGTCGAATTTAACGCCTTTCTTTTCTTTCATGGCGTCGATAAGCTGTTCAAAATACTTCTTGCCGACTTCCATTACGACGTCGGAGAACATCTGGATAAATCTTCTGTAAGAGTCGTATACGAATCTTTCAAATTTGGGATCGGGGTTGCCCGCGATCATTGCGGCAACAACGTCGTCGTTAAGACCGAGGTTGAGGATGGTATCCATCATACCGGGCATTGACGCTCTCGCGCCCGAACGAACCGATACAAGAAGCGGATTCTTGCTGTCGCCGAACTTTTTGCCGTTGATGTTTTCCATAATTTCAACGTTCTTCATGATTTCAGCCATGATTTCGTCGTTGATTTTTCTGCCGTCTTCATAATACTGTGTGCAGGCTTCCGTTGAAATCGTAAAGCCCTGAGGCACCGGAAGACCGATGTTTGTCATTTCCGCAAGGTTTGCACCTTTACCGCCGAGGAGCTCACGCATATCCGCGTTACCTTCACTGAAAAGGTATACGTATTTTTTGCTCATTAAAATGAACCTCCTGAATTTTATTTTTAATTTTACTCCGTATATTATACCACTCATTATTCGTTTTTTCCATATTTTTTTCCAATATTATGTTTTTTTTACAATATGTTCAAAATTATCATTTTTTGTATATTAATAACAACATATTTCCCGGCGCTTTTTTGCCCCCTTTTGTATGTTTTGCAACAACAATAATGAATTATGAGCCTTGCAAATGGTAATACTCTTATTGAGAAAAAACGGGAGGTGCAAAATCATGAGAGCGGGTAAAGTTGAAATATGCGGTGTAAACACGTCTGATCTTAAAGTCATGTCCTCTGAGGAAAAGGAAGATTTGCTGATAAAAGCGAAAAACGGCGATAAAAAGGCGAGAGAAGAACTCATTCTGGGCAACTTAAAGCTTGTACTCAGCGTAATAAAGCGCTTCGGCGGGCGCAGCGAAAGCCCGGACGACCTTTTTCAGATAGGCTGTATCGGGTTAATTAAAGCGATAGACAACTTCGATCTCTCCCACAACGTCAAATTCAGTACCTATGCCGTGCCGATGATTATAGGCGAGCTTCGCAGATATCTGCGCGACAACGCGGCAATACGGGTCAGCCGTTCGCTCAAAGACCTTGCCTACAAGGCGCTTGCGGCAAGGGAAAAACTTGCGGCTAAACTGTCAAGAGAACCGAAAATCGAAGAAATCGCAAGCGAACTCGGCTCTTCTAAGGAAGAGGTTTCCGTCGCGCTCGACGCGATAGTCGATCCCGTATCGCTTTACGAGCCGATTTACTCGGAAAACGGGGATTCCGTATACGTTATGGACAAAATCTGCGACACGTCCAACACAGACGAATCCTGGCTTGAAAAAATCGCAATTTCTCAGGCAATAGAAAAACTGTCTCCGCGCGAAAAGCGGATAATTATGATGAGATTTTTCCAAGGACGCACGCAGATGGAGGTCGCCGAGGAAATCTCGATAAGTCAGGCGCAGGTGTCGCGGCTTGAAAAGGGCGCTCTTGACCGGATAAAGCGGGATCTGCGGTAGTGGACGGCAAAATATCTGTTTTTTCGCCGTCCGTATTGAAACTTGCCGCATTTTATTTCATTGTCTCGGTTATCAGCGGCAGATACGGCATTTTTGCGTGTTTTCTTTTGTGCGCGCCGCCGCTTTTTGCGGGAGTAAGGGAAAAATGCGCGTTTACGGAATTTCTGTTCCGAATGATTTCGGCTTTCTTTCTCGGAATCGGTGTTTTACCGATTTATATGCTTCTCTCTCCCCCGTTTTCATTTGATTTCATTGCGCAGAAGCAGATTTTCGTGCTTATTCTTGCGTTTTTTTGTTATTATTTTCAAAAATCGGAAAACAGGAAATCGGCGGAGATTTTTAAATATTTCTCGCTGTTTGCCGTCAATTTTATCTGTTTTTTATAGCACTTGAAAAAAAAGTCCTTTTATGTTAAAATTAATGCGTAAGGGGGCTTTATTCATGTTTACAGATAAAAACGAAATCAAGGCTATAACGCTTTCGGCGGCGTCGGCGCTTGCGCGCGACATTTCTCCCGACCTTCTCCTTTCCTCCGTGCTTGCGTCGGGGCTTGTAAATTTAACCGACCTTACCGATTGCTTTCTGGAGATGTGCGAAAACGGGCTTATTGAAATTTCGGAAAACGGCGGCGCAAAGACGTGCTGCATTTCTCAGAAAGGGCTTTCCATTCTTTCCGAACTTTCCGTTTTCATAACTCCGTCGGTTTCCGACCAGATAAAGAGGAGCGCGCTGCGTTACTACGATTCGGTTACGAGCGGAACAAATTATTACTCGAGAATAGAGCGCTCGGACGGCGGATATTTGTTCATCGCCGGATGCAGCAAGAACGAGGAAAAGACTTTTGAAGCGAAACTGTTCTTTGCCGATGAAAAAGACGCGATTTCGGCGAAAAAAAACTTCGAACTGCGCCCCCAGTCGGCGGTAAACGCCGCTATTGCTTCAATTACGGGCGAAGTGGACCTTCTCTTTTAACGTGGAAAAGCTCAAAATACGGCAGGCGGTGCTTGTCGAAGGAAAATACGACAAAAGAAAGCTTGCGTCGCTGCTTGACGCCGATATTTTCACGACAAACGGCTTTTCAATTTTTTCAAGCGCCGAAAAGTGCTCCCTGTTCAAAAAAATCGCAAACGAGCGCGGGCTTATCATCCTTACGGACAGCGACCCCGCGGGCTTTGTTATAAGAAACAAGCTCAAAGGAATTTTACCGAAGGACAAGGTTATAAACATATATTCCCCCGCCCTTTCCGGCAAGGAGCCGAGGAAGAAACAGCCGTCAAAAGCAGGAATTCTCGGCATTGAGGGGCTTGACGCAAAAACGCTTTCGGATTTATTTGAAAAATACGGTGTTATCTGTTCGCAGAGCGGTGAAAAAAGCGGTGATTTCCGTCCATACACGAAAGCGGATTTATATGCTTTGGGGCTTTGCGGAAAAACGGCGAGCGCGCAGATGCGAAAGGAATTCTGCGCAAAGCACGGACTTCCCGAAATGACGCCGAATGCGCTTCTCGAGGCGATAAACATACTCAAAATAAGGATATAACGTAAAACCCGACGGGCTCCCGTCGGGTTTTGATCTCAGATTGACAAAATCTTTTATTTATGTTAAAATATCACAGTCGTTTTATCGGGGTGTAGCGCAGTTGGTAGCGCACTTGGTTTGGGACCAAGATGCCGCAGGTTCGAATCCTGTCACTC
>JAEEGL010155040.1_pt1 | contig 11430 bp, 12 predicted proteins | sample 9134231 | NCBI WGS metagenome assembly JAEEGL01 (sample SAMN16246548, study PRJNA631951) | gut metagenome | biome: gut microbiome; feature: rumen; material: fiber-attached | host: Bos | place: Iran: Karaj | collected 2018-10
CAGTGTGAATATCCTGAATAAAGGCCTGTCAGTGGCCTAAAGTGCTGACAATACCGTAGGGCATACGGAAATTTAAGCCTGTGCCGAAAGGCTGGAGAAGCAATTCTCCTAGAGATCGTGTAAGACGTAGTTCGCTATGCAGTGGTCTATGAAGCAGGAATCCCTCGACTTTAGTCGTGTGGAGTGTCAACTTTGACAAAAAAATGGCGTTAAATGTGACGTAAATCATGTATAATAGCCACCGTTTGTGTATAAATCCATGTGACTCTTTAAAGAGATTATATAGTTTGAAGAGAGTAAGATAGTGAAAACAGTATTTATTGGAATTGCAGGCGGCACTGGTTCAGGAAAATCAACTTTTACCAAAAGACTAAAAGAATATTTTTCTGATAACCTGACAGTTATCTACCATGATAATTACTACAAAAGACGTGATGATCTCAGCTTTGATCAGCGCAAACTCATCAACTACGATCACCCCGATTCACTAGAAACCTCCCTCTTAATTGAACACATCATTCAGCTCAAAAACGGACAAGAAGTCGAAGGTCCGGTATACGATTTCTCCCAGCATAACAGATCAGACAAAACAGTTCACATAAAACCATGCAAAGTCATCATCGTTGAAGGCATTCTGGTTCTTCATGAACCCCTGCTAAGCGATCTGTTTGACTACAAGATTTACCTTGATGCCGATGCAGACGAAAGAATTTTAAGAAGAGCCGCAAGAGATATCAAGATGAGAGGAAGAGAGCTTCCTGATATCATCTCCCAGTATCTGTCTACTGTTAAACCAATGCACAACCTTTTTGTTGAACCAACAAAGTCAGTTGCAGACATTATTATTAACAGTGCTCTTAATGAAGCTGCATTTGATATTGTCAAAACCAAGATAGAAAGCATTATTGCTTCTAAAGAAGATTAATCTTTAACTTACAACTCGAGTATATATATGGCTGCAATACTTAATCTTTTGGGAATGGCTCTGATTATCGGAATCATGTTCCTATTTTCAAACGGCAAAAAGCAAATCAAATGGAAGATGATCATCAAGGCTCTGATTGCCCAGTTTATTCTCTGTATCATCTTTATTAAGGTTCCAACCGGTATCTGGGTCATCGAAAAGATTTCCGATGCCTTTACCATGGTTCTAGGCTACGGCAGAAACGGTCTTGCCTTCGTATTCGGACCTCTTATCGATATTGAAAAATCAGGCTTTATCTTCCTGTTCCAGGTTCTTACCAACCTGATTTTCTTCGGTGCTTTGGTAAGCGTTCTATCCTATCTTGGCATTTTAGGTCTGATCATCAAGATTATCGGTACTGCTGTAGGTAAGCTGGTTGGTACCACTCGTGTTGAAAGCTTCATTACTGTGGCCAATATGTTCCTAGGTCAGACAGAGTCTCCTCTGCTGGTAGCCAAATACCTTGAGAGCATGACCAAAAGTGAAATCTTCGTAGTAGTTGTAGCCGGCATGGGAAGTATGTCCGTTTCAATTCTTGGCGGATACAATGCCCTTGGCATTCCAATGCAGTTCCTGATTCTTGCATGTACACTGATTCCATTCGGTTCAATTATCATGTCAAAGATTATGTATCCAGAGCAGGAAGAGGTTGCCATTACTTCAAAGCTGGAAATTGACAGAAAGGTATCAGGCTGTAACGTTATCGATGCCTTAGGCAACGGTGCTATGGACGGTATCAAGATTGTAGCCGCTATTGCAGCCTCTCTGGTTGCTATTGTAGCAGTTGTTTCTCTGATTAACGGTATCTTATCCCCTACCGGTTTAACCATTGAGAAGATCTTCAGCTGGATCTTCTACCCAATCTCTTACTTCATGGGTTTAAACGGTGAATACACTGATTTTGGAGCTCAGCTTTTAGGTTCAAAGCTGGTTTTAAATGAGTTCGTTGCCTTCTCTGATTTAGCTCCAGCTCTGCAGAGCATGGACTACAGAACCCAGGCTGTTCTGTGTATCTCAATTGCAGGTTTTGCTAACATCGGCAGTATGGCAGTTTGTGTTGCTTCAATCGGCTCACTTTTCCCTCCAAAGAAGGAAATCTTAGCTCAGATTATTGTAAGAGCTCTGGTAGCTGCTTTTGCACTGAACCTGTTTAATGCATTCCTGGTAGGCTTCATTCTTTCATTCAGTTAAGAATCCAGACTACACACGGCGAAAAGCTAATATTCTCACAAGAGGATATTAGCTTTTTCTTTTTAAAATCAAAACGTTGTTCACTCTATTTCAATTATATATAACCTGCAGATAATGCCTCAGACTGTATAGTTTTCTACGATTGTTTGCTGCAGCTATTTTCACAATCTGAATATTTGTTTTGAAGCTATCCCCTGAAATCTTTTATAATTGCCTCAAAAATTAGGGTAATTAAATGACAACACTAGAAATCTTTATCACAGCCGTTGCTCTTTCTATTGATGCATCTGTTTGTTCTGTAATCTACGGAAAAAAACAGACCTGCTCTGAGGTCAGATTCCGTCATGCCCTATCAATGGCCTTCACTTTCGGCTTCTTCCAGTTTTTAATGCCGCTGATTGGCTTTATAGGAGGAGAATCAGTCATTGGTCTTATTGATGAGTACGACCACTGGCTGGCCTTTATTCTGCTTGCCGTAGTAAGTATAAACATGCTTAAGGAAGCTTTTGAAGGAGAAGCGCAGGAAGCTAAGCACATCAGCTTCATGATCCTCTTAAGTCTGGGTATAGCAACCTCAATTGATGCCCTGGCAGTAGGCTTTTCACTTGGACTTACCACCAATCCAAGAATCCTCTACGCTTCTCTTATCATCGGAATAGTCTGTTTTATGATTTCCTTTGGAAGCTTTATGGCTGGTCAGCAGCTTTCAAAATTCAGAAGACTTGATAGAGTACTTAACATATTAGGAGCACTTACCCTGTTTCTGATAGGCGTGAAGATTCTTTACGAACATGGAGTCCGACTTACAGGAATCTTCTAAAGATTACTATTTTCTTCCAACAGATTAAATACGATACGAAAAAGGCACAGAGGTTAAACCAATGTGCCTTATCTTTATGATTCAGTTAAATAATACGTTAGTTTTTCTTTTCCTGCTCCATGGCTGCAGGTGATTTTGGCAGAATAATCATCTCACCGTCATCCTCATAGGCAGGAGCCTCAATTTCAGAATCCTCCTTATCGGATGAGGAAATACTGATATCCTCACGATCTTCACGGAAAGCAGTTGCTAAAGAGGAACTCTGAACCTGACTGTCCGCCTCATCAAGGTGAGACTTGCCAAGTACAATCTCAGCCAGAGCACGTTCCTGCATACTTACAGCAACATAACGGTTAGCAAGATCACGCATACACTGCAGGAAGGTCAGATACATCTCTGAGGAGTGCATGGAAACATGTTCTCTGCCGATAATTGAAACCAGCTCCATCTGACACTTATCAATATCGCGGTTAAGTTTCTTGGCATGCTTTACCACAGCCTCAACATTGGTAGCGGACTGCTTAACCTCAATAGCGCGCAGATCATCAACGAGTCTGTCAATTCTCTTTACAAGATCGAAAAGACTATCCTTCATGGCGCCACCAAAAATAGTATGACGGTTGGCAACATGATTTACCGCCTGATCAAGAGCATAATGAACAGACTTTGAAGCCTCTCTTAGGTTAGAGAATACCAGATAGAAGAAGAACTTGGCATCATTGGTGCTGCTGGTAGCCTGATTCTTAACAGGCAGCAGTTTCTGCTCGGAACCGACAGCTAAAGAGTAGTAGGCACTTCTTTCAATTGAGATTGCATCTGCAATATTGGAGGCCTTGTTTCTAACCTTGCGAAGACCGAATTCATTATCCTCAAAGAATGCATCTAAGGCAGTCTTGATACAGGTGATTTCCTTCTCGTAGTAGCTAGGAACAGTTGAAGCTACACTGTTAAGAATCTCACTGTCAGACTTGGCAGAAAGAATTGAACTTACAGCTGCGGTCTGAGTCTTTCTGATGAAATTGGTATAGATAATCAGAGCAAATACACATGGAATCAGGAATAGAGCTGCATAAAAGCCCAGATTACACAGAATAAAGTTGATAAAGGCGGCAAAGCTGAAAGCGGAAATACCTGTCAGGAACCAGCCGGCAATAACAGTTACCACACCAGAGATTCTGTATACGGCACTTTCTCTATCCCAGGCACCGTCAGCAAAGGAAGAGCCCATAGCCACCATGAAACATACATAGGTGGTAGATAAAGGCAGCTTCAAGGAGGTTGCAATTGAAATCAGGGTTGCCGCAACCACCAGATTTACAGAGGCTCTAACGTAGTCAAAAGGAAGTCTCTCCTGACCTTTAACCACAGCAGGCTGTCTGTAGCGGTGACGGATAAATCTTGCTGAATTGTTAGGAACAGTTCTGTATACAGCACGGGAAACACCTAAGCCCATTCTGGTAATGATTCTGCCGATGGTTGAAGCACCGAACTGCTCACGGGAACCTGAGGTTGATGAAGACAGATTAATGGAGGTCTGAACCACCTGACGGGCCTTCTTACTTACCCACAGGGTCAGACACATTACAGAACCGGCTAAAAACAGCCAGAAGGTACTGGTAACATTATTCTCATTTAAGTGATCCATCAGGAAGGACTCATTGCCTGAGGCATTGGCGGACCAGAACTGATAGCTGTCCAAAGCTGCCAGAGGAACACCCACGAAGTTTACAAGATCGTTTCCTGCAAAGGAGAATGCAAGAGCAAAGGTACCTGCAAGAATAATCAGCTTAAAGACATTTCCCTTAAGCAGCACGATAAGCTGACCTAAAAGAGAGAAGCCGATAAACAGAGCCCACATGATGGTATTAAAATGAGTATCGATATAGGCCAGATACTCAGGCTTCATAAAGGAAGCTCCCTTGGCTCCCTTGATAACCAGGAAGTAGGAGATGGCTGTCAGAGAGAAACCGCAGAATACACCGCCAAGATAATTTATGGTTCGGTCAAATCTGAAGGTAAATAAAAGTCTGCAGATAAACTGCACCGCCATACCGGTAATAAAGGCCAGAACAACTGAGAGCAGAATTGCTGAGACGATGGTTGCGGTTCTGTCCAGCTTAATATAGTTAAAGATATCTGATAGCGGAAGGTCTGTACCATACACCTTATAAAAGGAGGCAAAGGTTGCAGCTCCTAGAAGCTCGAACACAATTGATACGGTGGTGGAAGTTGGAAGACCAAAGGAATTGAAAAGGTTTAAAAGCAGAACATCAGAAATCATTACAGCTGCAAATATCAGCATTATCTCTTCAAAGGAGAAGAGCTCCGGGAAAAGCATTCCCTTTCTTGCAACTTCCATCATTCCAGAGGAGAAGGTTGCACCACAGAGCACACCCACAGAGGCTACCAGCATAATAACGAATAAAGGAGCGATTCTTGTGCCGACTGCAGAATTGAGGAAGTTGGCCGCGTCATTACTTACACCCACAAAAAGATCCAAGGTGGCAAGAAGCATGAGCATTACTACTAAAACCAAGACAATTGCTTCAAACATATTTTTCCTAATTGTGTTCTAATATTTTTTCGAATTTTAGCATAAGTTACCTTGGTTTTGGCTAGCCTTGATGTTCAATGTATTAGACAGTTTTCAACTCTTCTAAAAATCAGAAAAATCCTTAGAAAAAATTAAAAAAAGTAACAATTAACTAATTGTGACAAATATCTCGTTATTTTGGTTCAAAACACCATTTTTTTTAGAAAATTTGAGAAATTGAGATTGCAGATCATATAATGAAAAGAAAATTTTTAACGTCAAATAAACGTAAAAAAAATTATGGAACACGACTTACAAAAAGACATTATCTACACCCGAATCAAAGAAATGATTGTCAACGGTACCTTTGCCATGGGTGAAAAAATCTCTGAAAGAACACTTGAACAGTCCCTAAAGGCCAACAAGGCTCCTATCAGAGATGCCTTGAAAAGACTTCAGGCTGAAGGTCTGGTCGTGCGTAAACCAAAAAGCGGAACCTATGTTTTCTCTTTATCCCAGAAAGAGCTTTTAAATCTTTTAAACTTCCGTTTTGTCATCGAATCTCAGGGAATGATCCTCTCTTTTGGTCAGAACCAGGAGAAACTGATTGAAAGAACCGAGAACATCATTATGAAGATGAAATCTGCCCTGGCCTTAAATCAGGGGGATGTCTATCTGCAGCAGGACTCTCTGTTCCATGAGACTCTGGTTTCTCTGTGTGAGAACAACTACTTTATTACCTCCTTTGAAAGAATCTCTGCAATCATGGATACTGCCAGAAACTTTTTAGGCAACAATCTTGAGCATATGCAGAAATCAATTGTTGAACATCAGAATATTGCCAATGCAATCCGTGAAAAGAATATCGGTCGTGTGGTAGAACTGCTGCGCGAGCATATCCTTCCGGAGTTTGGCGCCTACTGGAAAAACTTCAATCTCTCTGATGCAGACTGATCTTAAAAGCGGTCAGTCTTTCAAGGCTCAATTACTCCTGCCATAATTCCACACAAAGAATTTTTAAATATTATGTTTTTTGTGTGGCAAAAATTTTTCTTTTGTGAAAAAATACACACGGAAAACAATTGGTAGCTTTGGGCTGAAAGAAACAGCCTTATGCCATGCTGCTAGTGCGAATAACCAAACAGCGTCAGCTGTTTTTCGGAGAATCCAGATGATCTCAGCATGCCTTTTAAATGAAGAAGACGATACCCTAGCTATCGTTCCTATTAAAACAAACGAGCCCCTGCCATCAGATGTAATCTGGCTGGATGTTAATCAGCCGGATGAGGAAGAGCGCAGCTGGCTTGAAGCTTTACTTGTAGAAGATGTCCCTGAAGAAGATGAGATGGATGACATTGAGTCATCATCACGTTTCCGTGTAGGACCTGACGGTGTACATATTCTTTCCTTATTCCCACAGAGAATTTCCAACGAAACTCATGGTGTGAACATGTCATTCACAATGAGAAAGAATCTTCTGATCTCTTTCCGTGAGGATGATATTTCCATTGTACGACTGCTTCGCTACTACATAAGACATAATAAGGTTGATATACGTTCTGCTTTAGATATCCTGGTAAAACTGCAGGAGCTTAAAGTAGATCAGTTATCTGATTTGATCGAGGATGCGTACAGCACTCTGGAAGAAACTTCTGATCAGATAACTGATGAACTGCACGTGGATGAAACCTTAGAGGAGCTTGTAAATCAGGAGGAGTTGAACTCCCAGATTCTGCAGGCACTTCACGATACCAGAAGAGCTCTAAGATTCATCAGAAAGACCTTCGGCAGTTCCTTAGAGGATCGTCAGATTAGAATTCTGGATGAGGTTTTAACCGATATTGAGTCTATTCTGCCTCACACCTCATTTATTTCTAACAAGATTAACTTCCAGCTGGAAGCTTCCATGGGCTATACCAATCAGAAGCAGAACAGCATTATCAAGATCTTCTCAGTGGCGGCGGTAGTGTTCATGCCTCCTACCTGGATTGCATCTGTATACGGAATGAACTTCAAGTTCATGCCTGAGCTTGAATGGTACTGGGGTTACCCATTATCCATCGGACTTATGATTTTATCTGCTGCTATAACCTACTTCTTCTTCAGAAAGAAAGGCTGGCTATAGTTCAGAGAGACATTTTAAGATTGTAAGTGCGACAAAGGCTGAGATAATCTCAGCCTTTGCTGTATCTGAAAGGAAAAATACTGAAACTACTTAATCAGTCCCTGCTCTTTTGCCCTTCTTACAATTTCCTTAAAGGCCACCACAGAATCATAGCTTGTGGAATCCGCAAGTCTTAATACATCCTCTTCTGACAGATACAGAATTCCGGAAACCTCACTCTTCTGTCTTACGGTAATGCTGTCAGTAATTGCCAGATACAGATAGCCGTAAAAAAAGCGCATACCGCTCTTTGAGATAATCTTGTGAGGTCCGAAACTGTGGAACTGACAGGTTGGCAGATCAGCATCCACACCAATCTCTTCTAGAAGCTCTCTTTTAGCACTAAGAATTTCATCCTCGCCATGCTGCATGACTCCGCCTACTACAGCATCAAAGGTACCAGGAGAATAATCTTTGCATAACGTTCTGATTTCAATCAGAAATTTGCCGCTGTGATCCATTACCGCAATATAGGATGCCCGGTGAGGCAGCTGATCTTTTCTCATTTCCCTGCGGGTAACAGTCTTGATGATGTTATTGTCCTCATCGACAATATCTACTAATTCAGTTGCTGACATGATTTATTCTCCAAATTATTTGAAAAAAGCATATAATTTGTGAGTTCAAAATACAACGGATTTTTTATGGCAAGAGAAAACAGAAACGACATAATCTCACTTGAGGAAAAGATTGCCTGGCTTGAAGACATCATCGACAAGCAGTCAAAAGAACTAAGTGATTTATATGACAAGATAGATAAACTAGAGCGACAGTTTAAGGTTCTTTATTCTAAGGTCGGAGATCCTTATGCTACCCGTTCACAGAAGGATGAAGTTCCACCACCTCATTATTAGTCTCAAGGTATATATATGAAAAAATTAGTAATTCTGCTGCAGCTTTTTGCTGTAATGTTTCTTACTGCATGTTCTAACGGTGAACATGTAGCTGATCTGAAATCCCCTATCGAAGTTGTCTCCTACAACAACGGTCCTAAGGTATGCATTGCAGATGTTACCGACAACCGTCTTTTTGTGGGCAATGAGAATCAGCCTAATCTGCCATCAGGCGAGATTTTAAGTCCAGACTACAAGTCCCGTGCCTACGCAAGACTTAAGAACACCTTCGGTTCACAGACCGGTGCTATGCTGCTGCCACGTGATAAGACAGTAACCATGGTGGTTAAGGAAATTCTTGAGAGAGCCTTAAGTGATGACGGTTATACCGTTGTACAGGATGCCGCAGCTGAGGATCCGGATACCATGATTATGGCTGTAAGCATCAAGCAGTTCTGGACCTGGGCAGGTCTTGAGAAGATCAATGATAACATCTACTCTGATATCGAGCTTGATGTCTATACCCAGAATCAGGGAGCTCAGAAGCACTTCAATCTTAAGAACAGACAGACCAGAAAAGTGCTGACCGATACCAGAACTCTGTACAAGACTACAACAGAACAGTCTTTAGCCAACATTTACAATCTTGCTGTAGAGAAATTCAAGAACCTGCAGTAAGCATCAATCAGCCCCACAGCCTCAGGTCTCACCCGAGGCTGTTATAAAACTCCCCTTCTTTATACTCCAGTAACAGCTCATAGATAATTCCCTGACTGATTACCAAAACTTCGTTTTCACATCATCCTCTTAATTATTAAACGAAAATTAGTAACTTTTTTTCTGTATTCATACCTCAATAAAATTGAAAAAACGCCTATTCAAAGCGTATAATGTTCATTCAGTTTTTGTTTATTTTGATTATTGATTATGAAAAAAATGCTTATCGCAGTTGCAGGTTCACTTGCCCTGCTTGCAGCTGGCTGTACATCACTTCCAGAGGGCGCTCGTAAGATGACTCTGAATATCAATTCCGTTGACTTTCAGAATAAAAACAATGTTGAAGGCTTTTTAGTTGATTACACTGTTCATCACTCATCTGCCGAACCAATGCCAATCGACAAGGTAAAAATCAATATCAAATTAAATGGCAGAGAAGCTGCTAAATATGTAAACGATAATGACACTCAGATAGGTAATCTTGAGGATAAGCAGTTCCAGGTCTTCGTACCTGCAAACAAAACCTACGCAGTTGCAAAGAAGAGTCTGATTTCAAATCCAATGCTTCAGCTGCAGGTGGAGGCAACTGTTGAAATTATCGTTGATGAGAATACCAGCAACGCTGAGTCTGCCTTCAACGTCAAGAAAAACTATAAAGGTATAATCCATGGCACAGCTAACTAACGCAGATTACAGAAAGAATTCCTTTGAACCAAGAATTGCTGTGGTACAGCTGATCTTCGGTATCATTTACGGATTCGTTACCGGTATCGGTATCATTCTGGCTTTCAGAGTATTAGAGGCTACCGGTGAACAGCCTTGGCTTCAGTATTTCTTTGTTGTACTGTTCGGTGTTCTTGCTGCCAAGAGCTTCTACATCTACGCTACAACACGTGTAGCACAGAATACAGGTATACAGGTGGTTGCAAGAGTTGAGAACATTGTTCCAACCCACGGTATCACCATTGTTGAGGGTTTACTGGTAATGCCTGATGAGACCACTCTTCCTATCGAGAGCCGTTTTGCAGGTGAGACTGTTGCCCACGAACTGAAAAGGTTCCTGGATGAGAACAAAACCAAGAAGCTTCCAGCTTTACTGGTAAACAAAGACACCAAGCATCCAAAGGGACAGTTCCTGATAAAGACACGTGCAGGACACTTAGATCCTGAATACATGAATTCATTAAAAACAAGTAAATAATAATTAGGATTTTCAGATTATGAGTCTTTTAAGTACTAAAGAAATCCTTGCAGGAAAAGTTGCTATCGGAGAAAAAGTAACTCTTGCAGGCTGGATTCGTACCCGTCGTGATTCAAAGGCCGGTTTTTCATTCCTGGCTGTTAACGATGGTTCTGGTTTTGATAACGTTCAGGTTATTGCTCAGAATAATTTAGATAATTATGAGTCAGATATTTTAAGACTGACCACAGGCTGTGCCGTTGTAGTTGAAGGCACCTTAAAGGCTTCTGAGGGTAAAGGTCAGGCTTATGAAGTATTAGCCGACAAGATCATCGTAACAGGTTTCGTTGAGGATCCTGATACCTACCCTATGTCTGCAAAGCGTCACACTGTTGAGTATCTGCGTGAGTATGCTCATCTGCGTCCACGTACCAATCTGATGGGCGCTGTAATGCGTATCCGCAACACTGTTGCCTACGCAATTCACAGCTACTTCCAGCAGAACGGTTTCATGTGGGTAGCAACTCCACTTATCACTGCATCAGACTGTGAAGGTGCAGGTGAGATGTTCACTGTTACCAACTTCGATTTAAACAACATTCCAAAGAATGACAAGGGCGAGGCAGACTTCTCTAAGGACTTCTTTGGCAAGCACGCTTACATGACTGTTTCAGGTCAGCTGAATGTTGAGACCTATGCAAGTGCATTCTCAAAGGTATATACCTTCGGTCCTACCTTCAGAGCTGAAAACTCAAACACCACCCGTCACCTAGCTGAGTTCTGGATGGTTGAGCCTGAGATGTCATTCACAGACTTGAATGGCTGTGCGAAGACCGCTGAAGGACTTCTAAAGCATGTATTCAAGACTGTTTTAGAGCAGCGTTCAGATGATATGAACTTTATCGCTCAGCGTGTTGATAAAGATGCAATTACCCGTCTTGAGAACTTCGTAAAATCAGACTTTGCTCAGGTTGATTACACCGATGCAATCGAGATTCTAAAGAAAGCTACCAAGAAGTTTGAGTACC
>JAEEGL010277436.1_pt1 | contig 11430 bp, 6 predicted proteins | sample 9134231 | NCBI WGS metagenome assembly JAEEGL01 (sample SAMN16246548, study PRJNA631951) | gut metagenome | biome: gut microbiome; feature: rumen; material: fiber-attached | host: Bos | place: Iran: Karaj | collected 2018-10
AATACAGTAGAAGAATCTATAACTGTTAATAATAATGAAGAAGAGAATACAGTAGAAGAATCTATAACTGTTAATAATAATGAAGAAGAGAATAATATTCAGGCACGACATTTAATTAAAACATGGATCGATAATTGTAATATAAATCAATTGGAAGGGTTTAATAACAAATCACTGATATACAAAGACTTTATTGACGAATTCATCCAGAGAAATTTTATACTCATATTAAATGAAGACCCATCTATGAAAATTTCTACAATACAACAAGAGTATAGACAAGAAACTCATAAATCAGTTTCGCGTGATGCACCAATGAGTTGCATAATAGATGCATATAGTAATAGTTCTATTAATGGATTTCTTTTAAATCCTACCTCCAAAAAGGGAAATTCAAGATTAATTCGTTTCGCCACTGACTATGTAAAACAACTTATTCCATATACGACTCTAAATATCGAAACAATTAAATCACAACCACAATACAAACATGTTATACCAGATTCTTTATTTAATAAAGATTCAATAATACATGATGATTCAACATTAACTTTGACTATAAATAACGGCAAAACATTTTCTGCCGTCGGAACAAGACCGTTAACGTGCAATGAAACCGTTCATTTATTTGAAACATATTTCAAATCTCACCCTGGAGAATTGTTTGTACCGAATGGAACAACATTCAAAATAAAGGAGCTCAAACTAATTATTAATTTATTTAGATTATATGTTTCATTAAATAGGCCGGAATATAAAAACTTATTTGATATTCTAGAAGAGATAAGAATAGACAACAAAATAACTTTACCTAAGTATGTGCGGCCTGATTTTGAAATGATTGATTTCATTAACATTATTCAATCTTCTGTGCATGACAAAATTAAATTCACAGACGTAGAATTTTATAGCCCATTTGGATCAAGATCTTGTATTCTATATACTACTTTATCTGGAATATCTAAACAAAGTTGCATAGATAGAGATTCATTTATTAAATTTCTAGCTGAGAACGAACACAAATTAACATTGAAATCTAAATTAAGTTCTTTGTTGAGCGATATAGTTAAAAATGATTTACATATTAAGTCGTCAATTAAACATGAGAAAAGTGGAGATAGACAAGTAAATGAAAACTGTATCTGTTGGTTGAAAAAATAAACCAGTTTATACAACTTACTTTCAATTATGAAATTTCATTTGTAAACGTCTTGTGGGACATGTATTTTTTTGTTTTGAATTTGAGTTTGTAACGTTTGTTGCAAAAAAGAAACCTGTCAGTAAAGATTTCAGTGTATTAATAATAGAGTAGTCTCGTCAGAACACCAGTCTAAAGAGGTTGAGATTTACTGAGACCACACCGTTAATTCCCAGGGTTATGATCTTGAGCGTCCCGTTCTTCATGTTGACACTATATCTGTCAGCACCAATGAGGTTCTGCTCAATGTTAGAACCAAGTTCGAAAGTACCTTCAATTTGGCCCGAGATATTAGGATCGTAATAAGCTAAGGGATAAGCATTCGAATGGATTTCGGGAGCGAATGAGATGATACCGATGTTCTCAAGTAAGGGATTGAGCCCCATATAGGCTGGGTTAACAAGGTTGAGCATGTCCCAATCGTATGCACATGTCCCTTGGTCGAGTTGAGTCTTCATTCTAAGAACGTTGATGAGTGGCATCTCATGGTTAATCTTATGGCAAGCATAGAGTCTCATGCTCTCGACGCCATACTTATCCTTTGGAATGAACCAGAAGACATTAGCCATCTGGTAGAGATCATTGTTAATACGGAAGCTGAGGTTAGCAGTTGGGTTGCTAACTGGTACATCCATATCGCTCCACTCAGTAGTGATGTAGATGTTGGGGAGCTTAGTGAGAAGTTCACTAACGCTCTGGAGTGTCTGGAAACCAATCTGGAAGAGTCTAACTTTGATACGAGAGCGGATCTCAGTATCATAAGTTGGGTTGATAACAATGAGAGGATGAACAATTGGTGTGGCAGCATAGTTGTTCTCGCTAAGAACGTTCTGAAGAAGCTCAGCGACATCAACTGAAGCAGTGGTTGAAACATTGCTCTGGATAACACCATAGTTCTGAACAGGGTTGCGTTGAATTCTGCTGTGAATTGTACCAGCGCCTGCGCCCATGGTAGGAGCCATGAATTGAGCAGAATATCCAGTACCAGTTGAAACGTATGTGCCGTTAACACCCATGTAACTGTTACCAGCATTAACATATCCAGTGCCAGCTTGAACATTCAGAACTTGGTTGGAATTGCCAGTTCTGACAGTTGCATTGGCCTTGCTGCCTGGTGGAATGAATGTTCCTCTAGTGTTGCCCTCAACGAATTCAATCTTAGATTGAACAACGTTCTCCTTGTGAGAAGCGGCATTGAGGCCAATAACGTTGCCTTCAATAGAGTAAGCGTTAACATCGTTGAAGTTATTGCCAGAGTCATCAGCACTATTGCGAACGAACTCAGCATCACCGAAACGACCAATGGAACGAGCATTGACCCAGCCTATGAGTTGGTTCTCGTTATCCTCAGTGATAGTGCAGATTTGTTCAACACCAGCGGCATTGATAACCTTGTAAGTATCACCAAGTTGGAAGTGAAGATGATTCACGAGAGGATGAGAAGGAGCGATGTTGCTAAGTCTTGTGCAGTAGAATGCACGGCTGAGCCAGTCGCTATAGAGTTCAACACGGATATATCCGCACTCACCAGCAAGAGCAGCAGTTGAGAGAGCTGAGCTGAGGCTGTAAGAGAATGGAAGTATATCAAGTGGAACATTAATGCTCTTGGCATAGTGGATCACACGGCGGCTGTGAATGGAATGACGGCTGTGATAGTTCTGAGCAATTGGAGCCTCGTACCAGACATTCTTTCTGTAGCAATCATTGAATTCCTCAATATCCATGAAATCATCACGTTGGAAGTAATCAACGAGAGTATCTTGTCCAGGAGTAAGGACGTTACCAGCAGGTGTGAATTGACGAACGCCATTACCAGAATTAGCAGGTGCAGTAACATTGTAGCTGCTATAAACATCCATACCCTTGAAGCTATTGAGACCAAGAGCAGAACCATCAACTCTGTAAGGATCGTAGCAAAGTTCGAATTTATCCTCACCACTCATAAGATCATTCATTTCCTTACGCTCATTACCGAAGATAAGGTTGTGAATGTAGATATCATAACCAGAGTAGACGAAGAGATCATGAGAAGCAGAACGAGGATAGAGACTGATGCTCCTCACAATTCTTGGAATAAGATCTCTATACCATGCACCAAGATACATGTTCTGAGCTTGGTCCTTAACATCAGAAAGATTGGTGATGTTGTTGTAGTTCGTCTCGAAGAGAGAAATGGCAGGGAGCTCAAGACGAAGGATGTTACGTCCAATGAAATCAAGAGTTCTCATGATGTTATACTCAACGCTGTTGCCAGTGAGAGCAGCCTTCTCAGTTGCCTCAATAATAGTCCATGGAAGTGGGCATGTATTGGGAACAGAAGAGGCAAGAGGGAAGTCCCAGACGTCATTAAGTTGTTGGAGTTCTTGACGGCGGAGAAGAACTGCATCGGCAAAACGAGAAGGAATTTCTTGTTGAGCAAGAGCATCCACGACCGTTTTCAATTCTGCCGGGTTGTGGACAATTTGCGCGAACCCCGCAATGCGGCTTGTTGCAGTACCTTCCACTGTATTGATAATGACATCGGGAAAAGTAGTACCTAAAGTGGTTGAGCCAAGGCGAATATCTGACATCATCTTTCAAATGAACAAAAATATTAAATATGGTTGTTTTGAAATATAAGATTTGCACTTTACTTTTGTTGTTTTAGGATGTTTTAATTTTGTTTTTCTAGCTTTTTTTGCGATGTTTCGACTTTAACATTTCATGATTTGAAAAATCAAAGGCGAAAATGACATATAATAATTTATAGATATGAACTATTACCTGTTTGTCATTATTGTTAACTTAAAGATTTTTTAAACGAAATTTGGTGGGTCTTAATAGGACTCACCTAATTTAAATGCCTCAAATAGGTAAGTACATATGGTACCCACCTAAATTAAAACTATTTTTTTTTTAACAAACATTAAATATGAACGCTCACGAAAGCCATGTTATTACGTCGAATTCAGAAACATTCACTTACAGAACTATCTATGATATAGATGTTTTAGTAAGAGATAAAGATCAAACTATAAATTATACAAAGTTATTTAGTTCATTAAATAAAACTAATGAATTTAGAAGCTTAGTCAGATCAAATGATCAATTCTGGAGATTTATAAAAGATTATGTTGACACCGGTGATATTGATTCTCTTATAGTTAATGAGAATGAATTTGATTTCACTACTAACGATATAATGAAGTTATCACATAATATTACAACATTGGAAGAAATTGGTGTAATGAATAATCTTCAAACTGGTTATTCAAATGATGTAAAAGGAACTTATGGATGCCAAGATTTCCTAACATTAATCGCAGTTTTAGCGGACGTTCGTTTCATTCGTAATATTAACAATGTTATTATTCTATTGAATGATATGATGGAAAGCGAACATAAAAACAAAGATGAGATAATAGAGCAATTAACAAAAGAACGCGATGAATTGGATATTAAAAATAAGAATGTGAATTTATTTGTTAATCATGAAAAACCAGGTTGCATCTTATTCACAAAAACAAAAAAAGGAGGAGATAATGCTTATGACATCACATTTTCGACAAAACAACTGACTAATCAAAGTATTGGACATGAAAACGATATCATTGCTCACAATATTTATAATGTTGAATATGTTCACTATCTATTTAAATTCTACACTCGCGTCGGTGATCTTGGTTTCATTCAACCAGTTACCGGTAAACATTATCATATTACTGACATCTCAAAAGTTCTTAATTTTATTGAAGAATTACGTGAATTTAAATACGATGTTAATTATGATATCGATAAGATTATCAACGATTATGTTTCGACGCATATACCAGGAACTTCGGAATTTAAAGGTCATATGTTTGAGTGTTACTGTTCAAAATTCTTTGATCGCAAGATTTATAAATATGAAAAGACAGAGAAATTATCTCTACAAAAGATCGATAAAGGACTTGATTTATTGGATGTTGAAAAGAAAATAATTGGTCAATGTAAATGGTATGATTCTTCCAAGCTATCGCAAACTAAATTACAATCATTTATAGATTTCTGTCAGGATCCATACTTTAAAGACTGGAAGAAGGAATTATACTTGAATGAAGATATCAAGATTGCAGCAGATGTTGATTTGACAATGTTTGATGTAATATACGTAAAATATGAACAATTTGGTCCATTTGTTGATTCTTTCATCAAAGAAGAACCGACTCCTAAGAAAAAAATAACAGTGAATCCTGAGCCAGATATCTCAAAGATAAATAACTTCAAAGTAGATGACGAGACATATCAATCTATGAGAGAAGATGTTATAAAGAAGCTAGATGAAAACGAATCCATTCTAGTATCTGAAATGCTTAAAGATTTAAATACGAAATATAATTGTCCAAGTTATTTAAATGCTCAGATATTCTATAGAATGTTTAGTGATTTGTATATTCGAACGCGTCGTGGATCTCTTCCGACAGATGCAATGGGTCATCCATTACTAAAGAAGTTTCAAAATATAGATGAGGAGCGTCAATGGATAGAAGAAACTATTGGATATGGTGAATACATTAAAGACGAGTTTATAAAGCAACATAACGAACATTTCAAAACAGATTACACAGATCAAACTTATACGAGAAGATTTGGAGACATGTTTGAGAAAATACATTCACAAAAAGGAGATCGTAGAGGTATTTTCAAAAAATATATTGATGGCAAGCAAGAAACAATACTTAGACTTGAAAAGCCAGATATGTACGATGTTTTCAAATCATATATCGATGAACATAGTCCAACAATTGAAGAATTTAATAAACATTTCCATCGCTATGAAACTCAAACATCATTCGGAATGATTATGACTGAAATAAGAATACCTGAAATAACAGAGTTCTTTAGAGAGCATCCAGGTATTACGGATGACAATAGAAAGATTTTCAATAGGACATTTAATAAACGTACAGACACGAAAACATTTACAAACTTGTACAATAGGTTAATGACTAACGAATAGATGTTTTCAAAGAAATATTTTTAATGTGAAATCGGAATTGAATAATTCGATTCACACAAAATTCTGAAGAATTTAAGAAACACACTCATTCATGCAATGTTTATGCAATATCTCAAGTGGAGTCAATGACCCCACCTAGACACATCAGAATATGGAGAAAAACAAATGAAAAAGCCACCCCAGGTAAAAATCGGGGGTAGTTATTGAATCTGTTTTTACAGATGTTCCAGCCTATATGTAACAATATTTAAAATCACTAATAAAATATCTGATTTCTCTGAAATTTAGTTATCCTGCAGAATATGAGTTCAAGGCCATGTATAGCAATAGATGAAATTTCATTTAATAACAGATCATTCTATAAAGCTACATATATGGATGTTTCTGTCATTAAAACAAATGATAACTTCTATAATGCGACAAAGATAGTTCAAGATAATGGATATGAAAAATTTAATCGTATCTCGCGTTTACCATTCTGGAATGATTTTTATAACGCAGTTAAAGAAACATGTGTCTTCAATATTCAAACCTCAAAGATAGAAGTTATTATGAACAAAAGTTCAAGGCCACTTTTTGGCCTTGAACTTTTATATAGGCCGATAGAAGACACCGATCTCGTGTTTAAAGTAAAACCTCGTGGTAATGAAACATTTTAAGTTCACACGAGTTTCATTTTTTTTATCATCTATAAAATGATACATGATACTGCAGATATCGTTGTTACAGAAATCGAATATAATAACCGCGTATTTTATAAATCAACGTTTATGGGTATAGATGTTGTGAAAACAGTTGATGATTTCTATAATGTTACAAGAATCGTTAAAGATAATGGTTATTCTGACTTTAGTCAAATTAGTAGACTAAAGCTGTATAAAGATTTTCTAGATAACTTTGTCAAAACATGTCGTGTTAATAAAACCACCAACAAAATAGAAAAGCTTTATAGAAATGACCCCAAAACTAAAGAGTTAAAGTTTATTTACGAGACTGCAGATATGCAGTCTCGTGAAACTTTAGATATTTATCGTGAAATCCTAGAGACTGATCTAACTTTTGAAATTAAAAGTCAAAAAGCAAATCCATGGATGAATGGCACTTATGTTCATAAATGGATATTCGAACATGTTTTACATCACGTTGATGTTGACTATGCTTTAACAGTGGCTTATTTGATTGACTTGATAGATCGTGAAATTAGGCTTCGTAATATAACTCTTGAACAAAAGATATCAGAACAATCAAATCAAATAACACAATTAGAGACTAATTACATTAACTCTAATAAGGTTAAATTACATGATAAGAAGTCTTCTATAGTTATTTCTAAATCAAATCGTGGTTCACAGAACTGTTATTTGATTAATTTTAAGGAAGCCGATGTTTCTGGAAATCCTATGTATAAAGATGACATAGTAATAGGAAGTGTTTTCAATAAATCAGATTTACAAAATCTGTTCGTTTTCTACGTGAAGACCGGAGAACTCGATTTCATTAAGCTCATTAGCGGAATGATGTATGAGATTTATGACATGAAGAAGGTTACAGATTTCATTCAAGACCTTCATGATTCCAAATTTGATAAGGAATTTGATTGGTCGAGTCTATTAGATAAGTTTATCGATACACAATATGAAGATAACGAACAATTTAGAGGTCATTTATTTGAGTTTTATTGCTGGAAAACATTTGGAACACCAATTTTCAAATATGAACGCTCTGAAAACATAGCTTTACCAAAAGCTGACAAGGGTATTGATTTATTATCAATTCCTGAAAAAACAATAGCTCAATGCAAGTTTTATCACAAGACAGCTTTAAATAATTACCGTCTAAGGACGTTTATAGATTTCTGTAGTGATGAGTTCTTTGCTGACTGGAAAAAGATTTTGTATGTTAATGACGGAGCAACTGTTTTGCCAGAAGTGTTCGAGAATAACTTTGATGTTGTATTTATTAAAGATGAAGATATTATGAGCTTTATTAATCCAATCGTTGAGACCTTGAATAAACGAAGAGATGAAGGATTGAAAATAAAAACAGATGGAAAAACCATTATATCATTGGAAATGAATCCTGCTTTACACAAAGAAATATCAAAATATATACTTGATAGATTAAGTTCGGTGAATTCAATAGCATTAGCAGATATGGTTTCAGATATAAATAAGCAGTTTCCATTGCATAAAGACATGACTCAAAAGATGTTTTATCAATTATTTGAAAATACATATCGCAAAACAAAGACAGGTTCAATACCTAGAGACGCAAAAGGTACTAAAATTCTTATTAGACCTGTGAACTATGAAGATGAAAAACGATTTATTAATGATACAATTGGATATGGTGAATACCTTGTCGATGATTTATTAGCTATTCATAATGAAAGATTCGAAACAGATTACACTGTATATACGTTCACAAGAAGGTTTTCCGATATGTTTGAGCATGAAAATAAAAAACAACGTTCTATATTGAAAAAACAAGTTAATGGAAAGATGTCTACTGTATTGAATTTAATAAAACCAGATCGACTAGATGTATATAAGCAATTCATTACTCCTGAGACTAAATATGAAGACTTTAATTCTCATTTCCATCGTTATGAAAATAAGTCATCATTTGGTATTATATTGAACAAAGTTCGTGAGTTAGACTATATTAACTTCATAAGAACTCATGAATGTAATGATGAATCAAGATTGCTATTCAATCGAACATTTAATAAACGCTATGATTTCGTTCGCTATCAAAAGTTATGTAATAACATGTTGGATGAGTGATATTCGCACCAACACCCATACTTCATTCACTTTTTGCGAAAGACTATTTTTTTAAGATTAAGGCATACATGACTACCGTCAACAGCAAGTTCCCTAGTTATTTATCTGTAGAGTTTAGAGGATTTGAATTCGTGATTGATAAAGATACTGAGCGAGTTAATCTCTCTAAATTATTAAATCAAATTGGATCAAAGTCCAATTATAAAGAGCTTATGAGAACTGTCGAGAGATTAATTGTTATAGATGATTTCTCGGAGTTTTATTATGGAAAACCTGGTGTTCGTCTAGCTTATTTAGAAGGAACTGAATCTAGAATGTTTAAACCATCTGAATTTAAAGAAGTAAGCAGTCGTACAGATGAACAATTATTTGATAAGAAAAAACGCGCTAGACAATCGACTATAAAGTTTATTAATACAGAGTTATTTGATGACAGAGAAGCCGTACCAAAGGATCTCAGAGGAATTTACGTTCCGTATCAAATAATACCAATGTTTATTATATGGGTTGATGACTCACAATTACTCGCAGCGCTTAGGTTTGAAGGATTTATTGAACATGATGTGCTTGAGAAGGAAGGTTATGTAAGTGAATATGCAGAAAGAGCTCCAAAAATAGATGTAGAGAAACTCATTACCAAAGTAAGTGACATGATCAGAAAGGAGTTGAAGTAAGCATTCAGTTAGCACTAGAGTACGTGATTGAATCTGTTTACATAAATAAACTAGTAAACAATATAGAGAAAATTGATCTCGATTTGTTAGATCAACTTGAGCATATATTTTTGAAGAGAAACAATACATCTATATCGAGTCTACTTTTTTTAAGAAGAATATATCATACAAGTGATAGAAGTTAAAGGTGTTGAGTATAAGCTCGTAAAAGCTAGAGATTTCGAAGTTATCGTCCGTAGCGACAACGGCTTCATTAATTATACAAAACTATGCCAACAGATTAATGATAATAGACGTCCATTCAAGGAGTTAAAGAAGTCCGAAACTTTCAAACGTTTATGTATTCAAATGGAAATTAGCTCAGAACGAATTCGTTCTGCGCAAAATGAAGTTAGTTTATACGAGCAAATTAAAGATCGTATCGAAATCAATATAATTGGTGGAAAAGAGGGATCTGAAATGGAAAGAATTCGATGTGCATATATGCGACTATGTCGCGTTAACAAGCTTATTTTTTTTTAAGAAATCACAACCATGGAGGTTAAAGCTGAACGATTTACAATAAATAAGAGTGATTACTTTGAAGTGCTTTTATTTAGACACAACAACGAGCCGTTCGTTAATTTGAGGTCAATTCATGCTCATATTGATGAGCAAGATTATGATAGTAGTGATAATGATTTGAATAATGAAATCCATAATCATTTACGTGAACATTCAAATATTGATCATATTAACTATATTAGCGAGAGATTAAATCATTCGAAATGGTTTAATGCTGCTTATTCAAATGAAGAAATAGATGCGGAGATCTCCGCATCTGAAATCGGCCTTGTTTTACCAGATGAAGTCGGACGTTATATTCCAGAACAACTCATTCAATCACTTCTCGTCATTACTCCAGAACAATATGAACTCAACGATATGGATAACCTAACCTATTACCCTATCTATAAGTTCTTTGGGTGTAAGAAGTCTTCAACTTCAATTCATTGTGTTCATTTCGATATCTTAGTCTATATCCTTATGAATAGATTTCCAAGAATAAGAGCTGATCTAACTAGACTTCTCACTGTAGAATTAGAGATATCTAACGTAACAAATCAAACTGTTGAGGAAATAACTAGAACAAGATTAACTCAATTAGAAATAGAGAATGAACGTTTACGCGGAGAAAATACTAACTTATTGGCTGAAGTCAGAGAAGTTAGAAGACAGAATGAACAAGTAATTGCTCAGAATACTAACTTAACTAATCAAATAATGGAAGTTAGAACTGAAAACAATGAACTCAAAGAAACGATCGATGAACTTTATAACATGAACTTATCTTCAGGGGTAACGATTAGATCTATGGACAAGAAGTTAACTGACGTGAGAAATGCAGTTGAAGAAGTTCATAATGAAGTTTCTACCATTAGAGTTAAGGATAAGAAATTACATAGAACAAGAGATGTTTTAATACTATATACTAGTCCAGATAAACCAAGAGATAATGAACTCAGAGAACATACTCCGGATGGATTTACTTGGATAGGTACATTTAATGGTCAACCTCGTAATTTTAGTTCCTCTGCTCCTAGAAATAGAACAGTTATATTTGAATCGGAATCTAACAGATTAGATACTTTCAAAGATATACTCGAAAAAGAAACAATCTCGATATATATCCATGATAGAACTAAATATAGGGATATACTAGTTAGAAATGACCAAATAGAGTTACTTTTCCAGGCTATAACTGAAGAGTTAAATAGAGATGATACATTTGAATCAGTTACTAACTTAGAAGAC
>JAEEGL010721033.1_pt1 | contig 11430 bp, 9 predicted proteins | sample 9134231 | NCBI WGS metagenome assembly JAEEGL01 (sample SAMN16246548, study PRJNA631951) | gut metagenome | biome: gut microbiome; feature: rumen; material: fiber-attached | host: Bos | place: Iran: Karaj | collected 2018-10
CATTTCCGACTGCGCCTTAAGGGACGCAATGGGCATGTTCAGAAAGCAGCTGAAGGATTGGTTCAGCCTGCCTGATCTGGGTTTCGTCAGCTCCGCCAGACTGTGGCTCCTCATAAGAGGTGGTTACGACCTTAAGAAAGCCGCTGCCATAAACGAAGTAGGTAAGAGCGACATTCCGGTACTCTTCATCCACGGCGATGAGGACAAGATCGTGCCGGTTGAGGCCGCCACGGATCTCTATGAAGCCTGCGCTTCATCCCGGAAAGAGCTCATGATAGTGGAAGGAGCCGGCCACGCCCAGTCCTGCTATAAGGACCCTGACACCTACTATGATAAAGTTTTCGGTTTCATCAAAAAGGTGATACCGAAGAAATCCAAAAAATCTTCTTCTGAAGGAAAGAAGACCGATACTGAGGCAGACACCCCCAAGGCCGTAAAGCACACCTTCAAATATCTCGATGACATTCCGAAATATAAAGGGACTCCCTTTGTATATGTCAACGATAACGTTCCTGAATTCAGGAAAAAAGAGATCTGGACCAGACCCCAGGAATACCTCAGCGAGCTGGATGATCTGGGCAGGTGCGGAATGGCTCTGAGCTGTATCGGAAGGGAGACCATGCCCGATAATGACAGAGACTTCAGGATAGAATACAAGCCCACAGGCTGGGCTTACGGCAGATATGATTTCATAGAAGATGAGAATCTTTATAATCGCTGCCATCTCATAGGCTATCAGCTTTCGGGAAACGAGGCTGTGGAGAGAAACCTCATGACAGGCACCAGGTACATGAACGTGGAAGGAATGCTTCCCTTCGAAAACGCCATTGCCGATTACGTCAGGAAGACCGGGAATCACGTGATGTACAAGGCTGAGCCTGTCTTTAAGGGAGACGAGCTTCTGGCCAGAGGAATACATCTTGAAGCCAGGTCCGTAGAGGACAAGGGCAGGGGACTTGCATTCAATGTTTTTTGCTATAACGTCCAGCCGGGAGTAAAGATCGATTATGCCACCGGCAAGAACTCAGAATCAAAGAAGAAAAAACTTCTGAACAGGTATCTTTCAGGTAAGCTTAAGGCTGAAGCCGATACCTGCGCCATGGCCGACGCCGACCCGGGTAAACTTACCTACGTTCTCAACACCAAGACCATGAAATTCCATTATGAAGGCTGCAAGAACGCCATGGAAATGGCCAAAGATAAGAAAAAGACCGAGAAGACCACCAGAGATGAGCTCATAGAGAAGGGCTATGAACCTTGCGGATGGTGCCTGCCGTAAGCTGAGAGATAGTTACCAACTTAACACTTGACTCTCATTAAACACGAGATTAAAATTAGAATAAATTACTCCTGAAAGTGAGATAAAACCATGGAACACAAGTATTTAGCCAAACGTTACTGGGCTGATAAGCCCACGGCCATGGGCAAGTCAGACGTGCTTGCCAGAAGCTTCAACGACGTAATAAACCTGAGCCTGGGCGATCCGGACATGATCACTCCCGAGCTCATTATCGATAAAGCTTTTGCCGATGCTAAGGCAGGCCATACCAAGTACACGGACTTCAGAGGAGAACCGGAATTAAGGCAGGAGATCGCCAAATTCTATAAAGAAGAATATGACATGGACATTCCTGACGAGGAGATCTTCGTTTCCACTTCAGGCTGCATAGCCATGGCTCTGGCTCTGGAAGCTGTAGTGAACGATGGAGATGAAGTCATCCTTCAGGGACCTTACTTCACACCTTATCCCGGGCAGGTAAGGCTGGCCCGCGGTATCCCTGTGGAATTTCCCACCTATGAAGAGGAAGACTTCCAGATAAACTGCGAGAGACTGGAAGAGTACATCACTCCCAAGACGAGAGTCCTGGTGATAAATTCTCCTAACAATCCGGCAGGATCCTGTCTCACTCTGGAGACCATGAAGAACATAGCTGAGATCGCCGAGAAACACGACCTCATCGTGATATCCGACGAGATCTACACCAAGTTCAGCTTTGAGAATGAATTCATTCCCTTCAGAAGCCTTCCCGGCATGGCTGAGAGGACCATCACCATCAATTCTTTTTCAAAAAACTTCGTAATGACGGGCTGGAGGATAGGGAACATCATCGCCCCTTCATACATAATAAACGTCATAACTCAGATCAACGAGGGAGTTGCATTCACAGCGCCGTCCATATCTCAGAGAGCAGCTCTTCATGCCCTGAGGAATCGTGATATCGTTCAGCCGCCTATCACAGAGGAATTCAAGAAGAGAATGTACTACGCTGCAGAGAGGATCAACAAGATCCCCAACATGCACGTGATCTATCCCCCTAAAGGAAGCTTCTATCTGTTCCCCTCCATCAAAGGTACAGGCCTTACTTCCCAGGAAGTGGCCGATAAGATCCTCATGGAAGCTCATGTCCTGACTCTTCCCGGAAATGCTTTCGGCCAGTGCGGAGAAGGGCACTTAAGACTCTGCTGCACCGTATCCGTGGAGAAACTTAAGGAAGCCTTCGACAGAATCGAGAAAATGGAGATCTTCAGTAAATAAACTATGAAACCTGCTGAGTCAGAAATAATCTGATGAGGCAGGTTTTTTGGATGAAAAACAAAAATAGAACAATCTTCAGGTTGATATTAAATGCCTATTTGTTACAATGTATTTTAGGTATTGAGTTCGCAGTTTTTTGCGAAGAAATATAGATCCCAAGGAGGAAGAAATGGATTCAGATCTTAAGAAACGTATACGTTCAGACAGAGGAGAGAGCTTGATAGTAAGCGCTGAAGAAGCAGCCGGTCTCATTAAGGACGGAATGGCAGTCGGAATCAGCGGATTCACCAACGCAGGCTATCCTAAGGCAGTTCCCCATGCATTGGCAGAGCTGGTTAAAGCAGGTAAGATGAAGGTGAAGATCGACCTTTACTCCGGAGCATCAGTAGGCCCCGAAGTCGATACTGAACTGGTGGAAGCCGGCGTCATCGGAAAGAGGATCCCTTATCAGACCAACGCCACTCTCAGGAAGGCTATAAACAAGAACGATGTGCAGTATATCGACATGCATCTCGGAAGGTCACCGGAGTTCGTATCTCTGGGACATGTGAAGAAGCCCGACCTGGCTCTCGTTGAAGCTCTGGGAATCACCGAAGACGGAGATCTGATCCCTACGACTTCCGTAGGAAATACTCCTACTTTTGTTAAATATGCTGATCAGGTAATCGTGGAGATCGCCATGGCCAAGCCCATGGAACTGGAGGGAATGGCCGACGTTTACATGACAGAACAGCCTCCCAACAGACAGCCGATTCCCATCACTCATCCCGGAGACAGGATCGGTTCACCCTACATCAAGTGCGGCTGGGACAAGATCAAAGCCATCGTCATTTCCGACATGAGCGACCTTACCAGACCTCTGGCAGCCATCTCGGAAGACTCCAGAAAGATCGGAGAGAACATCATCAAGTTCCTTAAGAACGAAGTAGAGCAGGGCAGAATGGGCAAGTCACTTCTACCCATCCAGTCAGGCGTAGGTTCCGTAGCCAACGCAGTCCTTTATGGATTGAGAGATTCTGATTTCGAAGGACTCACATGCTACACAGAGGTCATCCAGGATTCCATGCTGGATCTGATCAAGTGCGGCAAGGCGACGGTTGCATCATGTACAGCTCTGGCACCTTCACCTGAAGCTCAGGTCGCTTTCTTTGAAGACATAGATTTCTATAAGGATCACGTTATCTTCAGACCTGAAGAGATCTCCAACTCCGGAGAAGTAGCACACAGACTGGGACTGATCGCCATGAACACAGCTCTTGAAGTGGACATTTACGGAAACGTAAACTCCACCCATGTTCAGGGCAAAAAGATCATGAACGGCATCGGAGGATCCGGAGACTTCTCAAGAAGCGCTTCCCTTGTTATCTTCACGACTTCTTCCATCGCCAAGGACGGAGCCATTTCATCCATCGTTCCCATGTGCCCTCACGTAGACCATACAGAGCATGAAGTAATGGTCATCGTAACAGAGCAGGGCTATGCGGATCTGAGAGGACTGAGCCCTAAGGAGAGAGCGAAAGCCATCATCGAGAACTGCGCTCACCCCGACTACAAAGACATGCTGAGAGACTATTTCGACAGAGCATGTGCTGAAGCACCTTGCCAGACACCTCACATCCTTGACGAAGCCCTCAGCTGGCACTCAAGATTTGAGAAAACAGGCTCCATGAAATAAAGAGAGAAGGGGAGAAAACGCATATATGCTGTATATCGAGCCAAAATAAATACCCTGCGTGTTAACACGCAGGGTCAATTAATTTTTGTTTATTCTTCAGTAATGAACTTGTTGTATGCTTCGAGAACAGCATCTCTTAATCTGGTTCTTACTTCCTGGGTAAGAGGGTGAGCTATATCTCTGAAATCACCTTCTCCCATCTTCTTGCTGGGCATTGCGATGAACATTCCGTTCTGGCTCTCGATGACCTTGATGTCATGGACGACGAATTCACCATCGAATGTGATGGAAGCTACGGCTTTAAGCTTGCTTTCGTCTCCTACTTTTCTAATTCTGATGTCAGTAATATTCATTTTTTTCCACCTTTCCTGTTGTATTTTCAATTGTAAACAATCATCTGTACAACACTTATATTATATCTCACCGTTAAAATTTATACAATGTTTTTATTTCAGTACATGGCATGCAATATTATTTAACGGCTTGAATAATCACTAATCAGAACAGATCCTTGTTGGGAATCGCTTCTATGACCTTATCCTCTGAGGAAACCTTGCCCATGTAGACCAGAGCAGAGAAGTCGGAGACTTTCTTTTTCTCGGGTTCTCTGGAGACTATGGCAATGCCGACTCCTGCCACCTGTCCTCCGAATTCTCCGACCATCTCCGTGATGCCGGTGACTGAACCGCCGCCCCTCATGAAGTCGTCGATTATAAGTACTTTAGAACCGCTTATGATGGCGCGTTTGGACATGGACATCTTCTGAAGACGCTCGTAAGCTCCTGAAAAGTAGTTTATGCTGACGGTGGAGCCTTCGGAGATCCTGGCTTCACGACGGATGACTACCATGGGGAGATCCAGAAGGTGAGCTACGTTGTAGGCAAGGGGAATGCCCTTGGTCTCAACGGTAACCACATACTGGGCGCCGCAGTCTCTGAACTTTCTGGCGAAGACTCTGGAAAGTCTGGAAACCAGATCGTGGTCATAAAATATGTCTGAAGTATATACGAAATTGCCGCCAAGGAGCCTTGAAGTATCTCTTAGTCTTGAGCAGAATTCTTCCTGAAGAGCAGCCACTTCCTCGTCGGAAATGTCAGGCACGAACCTGACGCCGCCTCTGGCGCCTGTAATGGTTTCAAGATATCCCAGACCTGTAAAAGAAATAGCCTGAGATGCAGCCCTTATATCTTCGGAAATACTGGACTTGGCACAGTTGAAGAGATCACAGAAGTACTGAAGACTATAGGGCTTAGAAGGGGTTTCGGTCAATATCTTAATTAGCGAGCCGATACGTTCCGTACGTTTCATCTGATTTCCTCCTTAAATGTTCGTATTTTCGCATCTTTAGGATAAATGAAAAGAATTGTCATGTCAAGGGGGGAAGAATAAATACACATATTATCATGTTTTCATAATTTTCGGATACAAAAAATTATCGGTTGTGGTATAATAAAGTTTAATGATAATTCTGTAAGGAGTACGATCAAATGGTAACTAGAAATGATCTGGATCTGATTTTTGATCCCCTCAGTTTCGTGGAGACCCAGGAGACCTTTGCCCCAAGCGTAGTCACGGGCTACGGTACGGTAGAAGGCAGGCTGGTCTACATGTTTCTTCAGAACAGAGAAGAAGAAGGAGGAGCATTCTCAAAGGATGCGGGCAGGAAGATACAGAACCTGTACAGACTCGCCCTTAAGACCAAGGCGCCTGTCATAGGACTTCTGGATTCTTCAGGTTTCAGGATAGATGAGGGAGCAGAGGCTCTGAATGCTTTTTCGGAGCTGTATTCAACGATCGTTGAAGCGGATAAGGATATACTTCAGATAATGATAGTAGGAGGACAGTGCCTGGGCCAGATGGCAAGTCTGGCGGAGATAGCTGACTTCTGTTTCAGGGATATGGAAGTGGAAGAAGCCTTCGAATACAGCCGCGAGATCATCATGACCATGCCTCATTCCAGGGGCCGGCTTCCCGAACAGTTCGAAACAGAGGATGACCTTAACCGTCTAATTCCCGGCATTGAAACCTTAAAGGGCAGGGGCGAAGACCTTCTCGCCGGAATTTCAGATGACGGATTCTGGATGGAAATGAAGGATCAGGGATCTCCTGAACTCAAGGCCGGCTTCATCAAACTCAACGGACTGCTGGTGGCAGCCCTTGCCGGAAACAGGGAAGAGGGAGTTTCCAGGATAGGCTATAAAGCCCTTCTTAAAGCAGCAAGGCTCGTAAGGATAGCTTCTAAGTTCAATCTGTCCCTGGTCAAACTCTCTGATACAGACGGACTGAGCACTGAAGACGATAAAGACCTGATGACTCAGGCATCAGCCACCCTGATCAGAGAACTGGCAGCCGCATCCATTCCCAAGATCGAAGTCATCACGGGAAGCGTTACGGGAGGAGCTTTCAGTCTCATGTCAGGAAGAGGCTTGGGTTCGGACCTGATCTTCATGTGGGAAGGGGCGGAAGTAAACGCCATCAATCCCAGACAGGCCGCTGAACTTCTGAGACCCGACATGGCTCCCGGAGACATCGAGAAAGAGACGGCGGAATACGTAAGGACCCACTCGGACGCTGCTTGTCTGGAATCCAAAGGAATAGCGGACAGAGTGATACTCCCGGAAGAAACGAGAAAATATATCATAGGCGCTCTTGAGACCTATGCTAACGTATACTAGGAGGCCGGCCATGACATTGGGAGAAGTATTCACTAAAGCCCTGGCTGATACTCTGATGGGTATGGGAACGGTCTTCATAATACTCATAGTGATATGCCTGATCATAAGTCTTTTTAAGTTCATTCCCAAGGACAAGCCTAAGAAGACCATAAGGGCGGCTTCTGAAGAAGTCGGAAGGAAATCTTTTGAACCTGTGACGGAAGCTGCTTCAGAGGGCTTGACCGAGGAAGAGGATGAAGACGAGATCATAGCAGTCATCCTGGCAGCTATAAGGATGGCCATGGCAAAGGAAGCCGCAGTCTCATATGCGGCTGAAGGGGAAATGACCGCCGATCAACCACAGTACGTGGTGAGATCCATCAGGAGAAGAAGATAGGGAGAACCATAAAATGGAAAAATATTTAGTAAGAGTAAACGGAAAAGAATACGAAGTTGAAATAGAAAAAGTCGAAGCACCTAAGAGCCAGACCGCTCATTTCCAGAAGCATGAAGAGGCTTCCAGAATAGCTGAGAAGACGACGCCGAGAGAGGTCCCGGCTGCCCGCGTTCCTCAGACGGAAGGCCTTAACTTCCTGGAGGCAGGCGCTGCAGGCAAGGTTTTCAAGATCATGAAAAAGGCCGGCGAGTCTGTACAAAAGGGCGAGACCGTTCTGATCCTGGAAGCCATGAAGATGGAGATCCCCATGGTATCCACCTTTGACGGGACCATCAACGAGGTCATGGTCAGCGAAGGCCAGCCCGTAGAGGCCGGCGACAGACTGGTAAGCATTGTATAAAGGGGCATAAAATGGATTATATCTCAGAGACATTAAGTCATTTACTGGACCAGACAGCCTTTATGAACCTGAGCGTGGGAAATGTGGTCATGGTTCTGGTGGCATGCTTCTTCCTGTATCTTGCCATCGCCAAGGAATACGAACCGCTGTTGCTTCTTCCCATATCCTTTGGTATGCTTCTGGTCAACATGTACCCTCCTATAATGGAAGAGGGCGGACTGCTCAATTACTTCTTCAAGCTGGATGAGTGGACCATTCTGCCGTCCCTGATATTTTTGGGAGTGGGAGCCCTGACGGACTTCGGACCGCTCATAGCAAACCCCAAGAGTTTCCTCTTGGGAGCCGCGGCCCAGTTCGGCGTCTTCGGAGCCTATCTCATGGCCATGCTTCTGGGCTTTACACCTGAATCGGCAGCTGCCATCGGCATCATCGGAGGAGCCGACGGCCCTACATCCATCTATCTGGCCATGATGCTCAAACAGAAGGAGATCATGGGACCTATAGCTGTGGCAGCCTATTCGTACATGGCTCTGGTACCCATCATTCAGCCGCCTATCATGAGGCTCCTCACCACCAAAGAGGAGAGAAGGATCAAGATGGAACAGCTGAGGCCTGTATCCAAGCGCGAAAGGATCCTGTTCCCCATAGTGGTGACCGTAGTTGTATGCACTTTGCTTCCTTCAACGGCACCTCTTATCGGCATGCTCATGCTGGGCAACCTTTTCAGGGAATCGGGAGTCGTCAGACAGCTTCAGGAGACAGCGTCCAACGCTCTCATGTACATAGTAGTCATATTCCTGGGAACCTCTGTGGGAGCTACGGCCTCTGCTGAGACCTTCCTGAAATTCACGACCCTCAAGATCATCGCTCTGGGTCTGGTCGCCTTCGCTTTCGGCACAGCAGCCGGAGTCATCTTCGGTAAGATCATGTGCAAGGTGACCCACGGCAAGATCAATCCTTTGATCGGCGCTGCCGGAGTATCGGCAGTACCTATGGCTGCCCGTGTGGCTCAGAAGGTAGGCGCTCAGGAAGATCCCACAAACTTCCTTCTCATGCACGCCATGGGACCCAACGTGGCAGGAGTTATCGGGACCGCAGTTGCAGCGGGAGTTTTCATGGCCATCTTCGGAGTCTGATGACCTGCTTGTTCTAATGCAAAAAATCATAAGGAGAAACCTATGTCAGATAAAAAACTGAGAATAATGGAGACTGTCTTAAGAGACGCTCATCAGTCTCTGGCAGCCACCAGAATGAGGACGGAAGACATGCTTCCCATTCTGGATAAAATGGATAAAGTCGGATATTATTCAATAGAGTGCTGGGGAGGAGCCACCTTTGACGCCTGCCTGAGGTTCCTGGACGAGGATCCCTGGGACAGACTGAGAAAGCTCAGAAAGGGTCTGCCCAACAGCAAACTTCAGATGCTTCTCAGAGGTCAGAATCTTTTGGGATACAGACATTACGCTGACGATGTGGTGGAGTACTTCGTACAGAGATCAATCGCCAACGGCATAGACATAATCAGGATCTTCGATGCCCTTAACGACCTCAGGAATCTGGAGACTTCCGTCAGAGCCGCCAAGAAAGAAGGAGGAGAGGTGCAGATAGCCTTTTCATATACTCTCGGCGACGGTTACACTCTGGATTACTGGACCAAACTGGCCAAAGACATCGAGTCCCTGGGAGCGGATTCCCTTTGCATCAAAGATATGTCGGGCCTTCTCACTCCCATGGATTGTGAGAAACTTGTGCCGGCCTTAAAGAAAGCCGTAAGCATTCCCATCCAGCTTCACAGCCACTGCACTTCAGGAGTGGCCATGATGACCTACATGAAGGCCATAGAAGCCGGCTGCGATATCGTGGATACGGCCATTTCACCCTGGGCTATGGGAACATCCCAGCCGGCCACAGAGGTCATAGCCAAAGCCTTCGAAGGCACCGAATTCGATCCCGGTCTCGACCAGGATCTTCTGGCAGACATCGCAGACTATTTCAGACCCATCCAGGAGAGATTCCTCAAGGAGGGAAGGATAGATCCCAAGGTATTGGGCGTTGACATCAAGACTCTGAGATATCAGGTCCCCGGAGGCATGCTTTCCAACCTGGTGACCCAGCTCAAGGATCAGAACGCCTCTGACAGATTCTACGACGTACTTCAGGAGATACCCAGAGTCCGCATGGATCTGGGCCAGCCGCCCCTTGTAACACCTTCCTCTCAGATCGTAGGTACCCAGGCAGTATTGAACGTCCTCATGGGCGAAAGATACAAAGTCATGAGCGAAGAGACCAAGGCCATCTTGAGAGGCGAGTACGGCAGGACCATGAAACCCTTCGATCCTGAGGTCCAGAAAAAGGCTCTGGGTGAGGGAAGCCCCATCACCGTAAGGCCAGCGGATCTTCTGGAACCGGAGCTGGATAAGCTGAGAGAAGAGATCAAGGGTTACAGCACCCAGGAGGAAGATGTTCTGAGCTATGCACTCTTCCCCAAGGTAGCCGTAGACTTCTTCAAAAAACGCGATGCCAGAGCTCAGGGCCTGGATCCGGAATTAATGGATACAAAAAATAAAACTTATCCAGTGTAAATGTGGATTCTTGATTCTTTTTATGATATAATATCAAATACGGCAGTATGACTTCTGCCGAATACAAAAACACCGGAGGTTTCAGATCGTGTTTGATCTCAAGCAATATAAGAATATTCACGCTATCGGTATCGGCGGCATCGGCTTAAGCGCCATCTGCGAGATACTTCTTTCAAGAGGATATAAGGTTTCAGGTTCCGACATGAAGGAGTCGGAGATGACCAACAAGCTGGCTCAGATGGGCGCCAGAGTATTTCTGGGCCACAGAGCAGAGAACGTGGAGAATGCTGATGTTCTCATCTACACGGCAGCTATCGGACCTGATAATCCGGAACTTGTGAGAGCTAAGGAGAAGGGTATACCTTGTTTCTCCAGAGCTGAGATGCTGGGCTATCTCATGGCAGAATACGAAAACAGCATAGCCATTTCAGGTACTCACGGCAAGACCACAACAACTTCCATGGTATCCCTTATCATGGAGAACGCCGGACTTGATCCCACCATTCTGGTAGGCGGCAATCTGGGAGAGATCGGAGGAAACTGCCAGGTCGGCACCTCTCCGTATTTCGTAACAGAAGCCTGCGAGTATGTGGACAGCTTCCTGAGCCTCAAGCCCAGGATCGAGATCATCCTGAACATCGATTCGGATCATCTGGACTATTTCAAGGACATCAATCAGATAGTCAATTCTTTTGACAGGTTCGCTCATCTGGTTCCCGAAGACGGCATCATCATTGCCTATGACGCCAATCCCTTCGTCAACCAGGTAGTATCCGGACTTAATAACGTCGTAACTTTCGGATTGAATGACAACTGCGATTACAGCGGCAAAAATATTCTTTTCGACGAGAACGGCATGCCGGGCTTCGACGTATATCACGAGGGTAAATTACTCTCCCATGTGGACTTGAGCGTACCCGGCGAGCACAATGTTTTGAATGCTCTGGCAGCCTTTGCATGCTGCCACACTCTGGGAGTCAATGAGAACGTCATTTCCGAGACTCTCCACAAATACACCGGAACGGAGAGAAGGTTCGATATTATCGGAACCACCGCCAAAGGTGTGAAGATCATAGATGACTACGCACATCATCCCACAGAGATCAAGGCGACACTTTCAGCTACTAAGAACGTTCCCCATAATGAACTCTGGGTGTGCTTCCAGCCTCATACCTATACCAGGACA
>JAEEGL011446929.1_pt1 | contig 11430 bp, 10 predicted proteins | sample 9134231 | NCBI WGS metagenome assembly JAEEGL01 (sample SAMN16246548, study PRJNA631951) | gut metagenome | biome: gut microbiome; feature: rumen; material: fiber-attached | host: Bos | place: Iran: Karaj | collected 2018-10
AAAAGAATAGTAATCAGGTATTACTGATTATTACGTGCTATAATTTAAAGAAAATGGGATTATGGAAATGGAAAACAAGAAAAAAAGCATTAAAAAATGCCCATTATTTATCAATTATACGAAAATTATTAAAAATATTTCGAAAAAAAGGAGTCTGTAAATAAATTTGTGTAAATAGAAAATCTTTCCATGATAAAATAAAAGAAATGGAGAGATTTTTATTATGAAAGAAAATAAACAAGGAAAAGAAATATTAAAATTAATACAAGACAATTATGATATTAAAACAGCACAAGATTTATCTAGTGCCTTAAAAGATATGTTTAAAGGTGCTCTACAGGAAATGATGAATGCTGAATTTGATTCATCAATGGGATATTCAAAATATGATAAGAAAAGTGAAAAAACTAATTATAGAAATGGTTCTACTAAGAAAACTTTAAAAAGTGAATTTGGAGAGTTTGAATTTGAAACACCTAGGGATAGAAATGGTGAATTTGAACCTCAAATAGTGCCTAAAAATACTAGAGATGTATCTGGTATAGAAGATAAAATTATTTCATTATATGCTAGAGGTTTAACCACAAGAGAAATAAACGAGCAAATACAAGATTTATATGGTATAGAAGTATCAGCAACAATGGTAAGTAATATAACAGATCAAATAATACCAGAAATAAAAGAATGGCAAGAAAGACCATTAGATGAAGTATATCCAATAGTTTTTATAGATGCAGTACATTTTAGTGTAAGAGAAGAAAACAGAGTTGTTAAAAAGGCTGCTTATATAGTTTTAGGAATTGATAAGGAGGGATATAAAAATATATTAGGAATATGGATTGGAGAAAATGAGTCATCTAAGTTTTGGCTAGGAGTACTCAATGATTTAAAACAACGAGGTGTGCAAGATATCTTAATAATGTGTAGTGATAATCTAACAGGTATTAAACAAGCAATAGAAACAGCTTATCCAAATACAGTTCAACAAAGATGTATAGTTCATATGATAAGAAATTCAGTTAAGTTTGTTTCTTATAAAGATTTAAAAGCATTTTGTAATGATTTAAGAAAAATTTACACTTCTACAAATGAAACAAAAGGATATGAAGAGTTACAAAAAGCTAAAGAAAAGTGGAAGGATAAATATTCATCTGCATTCAAAACTTGGGAAGAGAACTGGGATGCCATATGTCCATTCTTCCAATTCTCAGATGGTATTAGAAAAATAATGTATACAACTAACACTATTGAATCCTTAAACAGACAATTTAGAAAGTATACTAAAACTAAATCAGTATTTCCTACTGATATGTCACTTATGAAGTGCTTATATTTATCTACTAAAAATATATCTAAAAAATGGACTCAACCATATAGAAATTGGGGTCCAATATTATCTGAATTATCTATCATGTTTGATGGTAGAATTTAGTTCTTTGACAATTAAAAAATATATGTTATTATTTATATAACAAAAAGAAGCAAGTTATAAAACTTACTTCTAATCATGGATAGATGCCATTTACACAGATTTTTTTACACACTCGTAATTTAGCATCCTTTATTTTCATTATCTTCTAATCTTTTTTCAATATCTTCAAAACTAGGTAAAGTTTTTTCTAAAAATTCTGGAATTTCAGATAATATTTTATATTCACTTACCCCAATTGGTTTATCAATATCTTTTAATGCTAATTCAGCGGTAATTTTTTTCTTATCCTTACAAAGTAATATACCAAATGTTGGATTATCATTTTCATCTTTAATGTATTTATCTACAGCACTTAAATAAAAATTAAGTTTTCCTATATACTCTGGTTTAAATTCTGTTACTTTTAATTCAATTACAACATAACTTCTAACTTTTAAATTATAGAATAATAAATCTAAATAATAGTCTTCATTTTCAATTTCTATATGATATTGTCTACCAATAAATGCAAAACCATTTCCTAACTCTAATAGTAACTTAGTTATATTTGAAGTTAACTCTCTTTCAACATCAAGTTCTTTTAAGTTTCTATCAGATGTTATAAAATCAAATATATATGGACTTTTCAATAATTCTTTCGCTTGCTCGTTATTAGGTGAAGGTAGTGTTTCATCAAAATTTGTTGTCTTGTTTTCCGATAGTGCTTGTCTTTCATATAATTTGCTAGCGATTTGGTGAACTATTATAGGCCTTGTCCAACTATTTTGTATTGATTCAATTATATACCATTTTCGTTGCTTTTTATTTTTCACCTGTTCCATAATAGTTGTAATTGAAGTCCAAGGTAATTTTGCAACATGATGTTGCAAAAAATCATCATTATCAAATTCAGTTGCAAATTTTTGCATATATCTTAAGTTTCTTGCGGACATTCCTTTAATAGTAGGAAACTCAATTTTTAAGTCTTTTGCTAAAGTATCTATAAAAGATGCTCCCCATTTATTATTTTCAATCAACTTTGTTCCAATATTATAATACATTAATATTAAATCTTTATTTGTGTTTTATACAATTTTATTTCTAGTTACTATAAGAGTTTTTTTAATATCATTTAATATTTCAAAATATTTATCATTATTATCCATATAATTCCCCCTTAAGTAAGAAATATATACTAGATAAATAATATATACAAATGTATATATTTAATAAATTACATACTATTATAGTTAATATTAAATAATATATAGTAATTAATATTAGTTATTATTAATATATAAATATAAAAAACTATAAAGTTTTTTTACTTTATAGTTTTTTATTGTTCAGCTAGTATGTATTGAACAGGTTCATATACAGTTCCAGTAAACCATACTTCAGAAGTATCTTTATCACGTATTATAAACATATATGGATTATCAAATGTTAAATCAATTTTTTCTACAGGTACTTTATATATATAATCAAATCCACAATCTGCATCACCTAAACCACCTATTGAAGTAGCAGCAGAAGCTTTAATACCATCATTAGAGAATTCAATATTTGCTTTGTGAGATGCATCTCCTATATATGCTTTTTGAGATGTAATATTTGATAAATCAGCTTTATTTGAATCAAATATGTTTTCTATTCCTAAAGTTTTAAGATCATCTTTTAAGTTTAATTCATAATCAAATTTAAACATTGGAATATATCCTGTAATTTGAGTTATTACTCCTTCTTTAAAGTTATCTAATTCTATTTTCTTTAGATTACCAATTAATTTACTTAAATCTTCAGCTTTAGTATTTTTAATATATGTATCTAATGAATCTTTGATTGGCATAATACCTATATATTGTAATGTAGTTCCATCATATTGTTTTAAATCTTTAGCAAATACTTTTACATTTTCATCAGTATAGAATTCAAAGTCTGTAGAACTACTAATATCTTTATATCCTTCTTTAATTTCTTTAATATATTTATCTACATATGTTTTCTTATCTGGTTCAGTATTTTTACCTTCACATGAACCATCAGCACCACCATCTAACCATTTTTGATATTCATTACCAACAGTTTCTCTTATTTTATCTTCTCCAACTTCTTTAATAATATCATACTTGTTTATAACAGCACCAATTTGTGCAGATTTAACATTTTTAGCAACATCTTTAAATTTTAATCCATGATAATCTTGAGTAGTTAATGATCCTACATATTCACTAAAATCTCTATGAGCATAACTTACAGAATATATTTTATCTACACTTTGTATTTTATTTACCCATTCCATATCTATAGCAAGAGCATTAACTAAAATAAAGTCTTTATCTGATACATTATCAAATAAATCACTAATTAAATTAAATGTTTTACTTTTTACCCAATTATTTAATGTAGTAGGGGTAGCAAAAGAATCATATACTATTTCTGCATTATATTTTGTATTTAAAGTATCTATATAAGTACTTTTAACTGAATCTTTAAATGAGTCTTTTATAAATAATCCATTAGCAAATGACATATTTTTACTATTAGTATATTTTTTAGAACTATATGCTCCAACTATATTAGATATTTGTTCTTTAGTTTCTCCATTAGAACCACTTTCTAACATACTAAGTGCATATTTAATTGATAATGGACTATATATTTTATTTTTCTTTTCATTTTCTAGTTGTAAAAAGTATAAGTCAAAATCTTGTAAATTATTTCCTTTTAATTGATATGCAGCATATTTGTTTTCTTTTACTATTTCTTTTTCTTTAGTATCTTCTTCTTTTCCTTTCCCTTTTTTACCTGCATCAATTGCAAAGTATATACATATACCTGCAGCTGCTACTAATAATATTATAGCAATTATGATACCTGTATTACTTTTCTTAGGTGATTTTTCTGGTTGTGTTTGTGGATTGTTAGTTTCCACATTTGAAGTATTTTCATTTTGTATAGTTGATACTTCACTAGGTGTTGTTTGATTATTATCTATAGGTGTATTAGTATTTTGTACTTCTGAATTATTGTTTACTACTTCTGTAGTATTATTTTGATTTTCTTCCATCTTTCTATCCTCCTTATTATAAGATTATCACTATTTTATAAAATTGTAAATATATTTTAAAAAATATATTGATGTGATATAATGTTATATAGAATATATGCTAGGTATTCTAATATAATAGAAAGGGTAAGATGTATGAAGAAAATAGCAAAAAGATTTATTTCACTTATATTAGTTTTTGCTCTTACTTTAGTTAATTATAGTTCCTTATTTAAAATTACTAAAGTAAATGCTACAACATATGTAAATGAAATAAGAATTAATAGTAGTACTACAACTATATCTGCAGGAGAGTTACCTGAGTTCAGTGTAAGTACTACTACAGAGCATGTTTCTAGTATTGATGATTTTGGAAGTAATACAAATTGGAGTTATGCTACTAAAAGTAATACTTGGCTTGGATTTGGTAATTCAACACCTACAGCAGTAGATGATGGTATGACTCATTATGCAATGTGTTTAGCAGTTGATTTAGAAGATGGTTATGCATTTAGTGATGATACTAGAATTTATTTTAATGGTGTAGATGTTACTGATTTTGGATATTCAATGATAAATAATGGATTCAGTTGGGGTGGATATGTATATATTGACTTTGGTACAATAGGAGAAGATTTACAAAGAACTCTTACTTATGATTCAAATGGTGGAACAGGAAATATGAGTTCTAAAAAGTTTTATAGTGGACAAGAAATTTCTCTACCCAAAAGTGAATTTACACCTCCAGAAGGAAAAAGATTTAATACTTGGTCAATAAATGGTAATGAATATGAAGTATATTCTAAAGTTACATTAACAGATAATGCTACAGCATATGCTACATGGGTTGATGATAATTATATTAGAGAATCAAGAGCTACAATGACACCTGGTACTATTAATAATAGTATGACACCAAATGATTTAGTATTTACATCACAGGATTCTTCTAAATATAATATTGAATTATTTGGAGTATATGATTTAACAGATAGTAGTTTAAATACTGATAAAAAGAATTATCCATTAGATTCATATTTTGTAGCAGGGCATACGTATGCTATTGAAACAAAATTTACAGCAGTAAATCCATATGAATATAATGAATTTGATTTAGAATATATTTCAAAATTTTATATTAATGATCAGTTAACTGATATGTCTGCTGCAACAGCTTTAAGTGGTTCTAGATATAGAAGAATTGAATTAGTTGCTGAAAATGATGTTAATGGAGTTGTTAATGCTAATGCATCAATTACTACTCCAGTAGCAGGTAATAAACCAGATTTTAATCCAGTATCTAGTGATAATGATAAATATAGTGTAGAAGTAGATAGCTGGTATTTATATGAAGGTAATAATCCTACTTTAAATGAAAATGATACTTTTATACCAGGAAAAAGATATGCATTAAGAATTAATTTTATACCTAAGAATCCATATAATATTAATAATACTACTTTTACTGTTAATGGATTATCTACAACTAGTGCTGGTCAAATAGGACAAAGAGAAATAATATTTGAAGTAGCACCTAATGGAAGTCATATAGTAACATTTAATCTAGATGGTGGTTCTATGAACCAATTAAATACAGTTGCTGTAAATGATGGAGAAAAAGTATCAAAGCCTACACCAGATCCTACAAAGGAAGGATATACTTTTGGTGGATGGTTTGAAAATGCTGAATTATCTATACCATTTGATTTTAATAAAAGTATTACAAGTGATATACCTTTATTTGCAAAATGGATACCAGAGAAATATACTATTACTTTAAATCCTAATAATAATACACAAGAAGAAAATAGTATTTCTGATATTGATAATGGTACTGTAGTATCATTAGGTACACCTGAATCTTATAACTTTACAATACCAGAAGGTAAAGAATTTGATGGATGGAATATAGATGGTGTTAAATATAATGCTGGAAAAGAATTTGTAGTACATTCAAATTTATTAGCAAAAGCAATGTGGAAAGATAAAGAAAAGTTTACAGTAGAGTTTAATTCTAATGGTGGTAGTGAAGTAGATAGTATTCAAAGATATTATTATGATATGCTAGGTGAATTACCTACATCTACTAAAGAAGGTTATACATTAGAAGGATGGTATTCTGATCAAGAATTACAAAATAGAGTTACTGATACTACAAAAATAATTAGTAATACAACATTGTATGCTAAATGGAATAAAGATGTATATACAGTAGATTTTAATTCTAATGGTGGTACTAGTGTAGAAAGTATTCAAAGAGAATATTATGATATGTTAGGTGATTTACCTATATCTACTAAAGATGGATATAAATTAGAAGGATGGTATTCTGATCAAGAATTACAAAATAGAGTTACTGATACTACAAAAATAATTAGTAATACAACATTGTATGCTAAATGGAATGAAATACAAAAATATAGTTTAAATAGTAATGGTAATAAAATAGAATTTGAAGAAGAAAAAGGAAAAACATTTAATATAGAAATAATTGATATAATGTCACTTACTAAAGAACAAATAATTGATATGGGTGCTACCGAAGAAGAAGTTAATGAAATAATTAAAAAGGTAAAAGATGCTACTACTGATAGTGGTACTTTAATAAAAGCACTTCAAATAGTAGTTACTGATGGTAATGTAGAAGTTCATGAAGTAGAAGGTGGTTTTAAATTAAAAATTAAAGCTACAGATGATATGAATCAATATGATACTATTAAATTAATATATGTAGATAGTAATTATAATACTGAAGAACCTATAATTATGAAAAAGAATGGTGATTATTATGAAGCTACATTAAATCATTTAAGTGGATATGCTATAGTAGGTACAAAGAAATCTAATAATATAAGTAATAATCCTAAAACTTATGATGGTATAATTATGTGGAGTACACTATTTACAATTTCATTTATTACATTATTATTTGGTATATATAGATTAAAGAAATCTAATTAATAATATTTAATATTATCATTTATAAATATAAATCAGGGAGTATAATTATGAAAAAATATATAATAAGTATAATAATTATTTTAGTAATAATATTATCAATATTTATATATAGTAGAAATAATAAATCACAAGATAATAGATTTATAGGAACATGGATTAGTTATGGTGGTACTATATATGAATTTAATAAAGATAATACTGGTATTATGAAATTACCTTTATCTGAATATAAATTTAAATATAAAGTAAATGATAATATATTAATAATAGATTTTGAAAATGAAAATGCTATTGATACTGAATATAAATTCTCATTTGATAATAATAAATTAATTCTAGAAAATGAGAATGGTATATTTAATTTATCTAAGAAGAATTAATTTATTATTGATTCTTCTTTTTTTATGTTATTATATATATAGTTAAATATAAAAGGTGATTTTATGAATTCAAAAGAATATTGGAATATGGTAGCTAAAGATAAAAAGTTTTCTACTCCATTTCAAATGGATATATATAAAGAATATGTTGATAAAGATAAGAAAATATTAGATATTGGATGTGGATATGGTAGAACATTAAAAGAATTATATGATAATGGATATACTAATTTATATGGTATTGATTTTTCAAAAGAAATGATTAATCTTGCTAATAGTTTATATCCATATATATATTTTAATATTACTAGTGGTAATAAATTAGATTATGAAGATAATAGTTTTGATTCAGTTATATTACTTGCTGTACTTACTTGTATACCAGATAATAGTAATCAATTAGATTTAATAAATGATATATATAGAATACTAAAAAATGATGGTATTTTATATATAAATGATTTTTTATTAAATGATAGTGAAATGTACTTAGAAAGATATAAAAAGTATAAAGATAAGTATATGTATGGAGTATTTGAAACTAGTGATGGTGGATTATTTAGACATCATGATAGTGAATATTTAAATAGTTTATTATGTAATTTTAAGTGTGAAGATATAAAAAAATTAAAATATACTACTATGAATGGTCATAGTTCTAATGGTATATATTATATGGGGAGAAAATAGGTGATTATTATTAAAAATATAATATTTGATTTAGGTGGAGTTATATTAGAAGATAAAACTAATACTTTTTTAAAAGATTTAAATATTGATAAAGATATTCTTGATCAATTAAATATATTTTTTGATAATTGGCAAGAGATGGATTTAGGTAATTGTACATTAGAAGAAAAATTTAGTAGTTGTAATTTTTCTTCTGTTATAAAAGATAAATATAAAGGATATCTAATTAATTATTATAAGTATCGTAAAATAAATAATGAATTACTTAATATTATAGATAAGTTAAAAATAAATAATTATAATGTATATATATTATCTGATAATAATAAAGAAGCATTTGAATATTATATGAATAATAATTTATTTAATAATATAGATGGATATGTAATATCATATGAATATAAAACATTAAAAAGAGATGGAAAATTATTTGATATATTATTAAATAAATATAATTTAAAGGGTAGTGAATGTTATTTTATAGATGATTCATTAATTAATATTAATGAGGCAAAAAAACATAATATAAATGGTTATCTTTATAATAATAATGATGATTTATATAAAAATATGATAAGTAATGGTATTAAATTTTAAAAAAATAAAAAGTATATAATTTATACTTTTTTTCTATATAAGAAACATTCATTTGTTATGTCTTTAATCTTTTCAAAACCTAGATTTTCTAGTATTTCAACTTCTAAATGATTAACTGCAAAACAACACATTTCTTGAATATAATATCTATTCTTTTTCATATTCTTAATCATTCTATTAATAGAGTTCTCTATCTTTTTTATAGTATTAGAATTATTATATTCATCAATTAATACTATAGTATTTAAATTTATATATGCTTTTCTATTCTTTATATAATTTAATATATCTTCTTTATTAAAATTATCATATAAAGTATCAGATTGTATCATTTTATTATATATATCTTCTTTTAAATTTAAAAAATTTATATATCCAATTATTTTATTTTCATCTTTAACTAATATATAAGAATACTTATAATCTTTAGTTAATTCTTTTATTTTATCTTCATCCCATCTATATTCTTTATCTAGTATTTGATTATCTAGTTTACTTATAGTATGTATAGTATTTTTAGATACATTTAATGATTTTACAGTATATATACTAGATTTACGTAAATATTTTGTATATCCTTTAATAAGAATAGATAAATTAGATATAACTACAAATATATCTGATATAGCACCTGCAAAGTCGAAAAAGAATAAGTCATATATAGTCCATAATGAATATGATAGTATTCCACCTATAACCATAGTCTTTTTATCTTTTAATAATACATATCCATCTATTAAACTACCTAATACTGCTAATATAGTTAGTATATTAAAACCAGTAAAATATATTATAATTATATATATAGGTAATGAATATAAAAATATATATTTATCTTTATCTGTTTTATAATATCCAATAGATTTAATTAATTCAAATAAACTAATCCAAAATCCTGTAAGAGCTCCTATACAAAAATAATTAACTATATATAATATTGAAGATAATATTTGATATAGTATTACTTTATTTTCTCTTTTAGCATGATAACTTATTAATAATAATATCCATGCTATAATAGCGCATATTTGACCTATATAGTATATAATTGACATAAAATACCTCCATTATTATATATATTATATCATATAATTTACATGTTAAAATATAAGTGATATAATTATTCTATAATTAGTAATGAAGTAAAATTAACTAATAAAACATATATATATGTATTAGTGAAGGTGAAGCATCAGATGGTGGTAAATTAGTTACTAAGTTAGTAGTTACATTAGATAAAGATAACTATATTATTGAACATAAAATAATTAATGATGATACACTTAAGACAAAGCAAATATATGAAGCAGTAAAGGCTGCAAGAGAAAGTAATGTTAAAGAACATAATGAAAAATATGCAGATCAATATAAGTGGACATTAGAAAATAATGATGAAAAATTAAATTCTATTTCAACAAGAACATATGATATGTCAGGAGTAAGAGATTCACAAGGTAAAAAGTATGATAGTTTATATCAATATTTTAATGAAGATGGTACATATAATGTTGAAGGTTGGATGAGTTATAATCGTGAAAAAATAAATGGTGGTTATACTTGTTCTGCTGAAAATAAATAATGATTGAAAGATATATAATCTTTCTTTTTATTATATAAAGTAGGTGATATATATGGATAATTTATCAAATATAATTATAGGTACAGGTAGTTATTCTAATGTTAAATATGGTAATACAGTATCTATTACAGGAGATGGAGGTAATGCTTGGGGATATTTTGGACCTTCTTATAAGAAGTTAGCACCTAAACTTGTTACTTATTTACCATATGCTAAAAATTTAGAAGAATTAGAAAAACTAAAGAATAATATATATAAGTATAAAGAGTATTTAGAATATAGAAAGTATATTGAAGATGAATATATAAAAAGTTATTATGATATAAGATTAAAAGAATTAGATGTTAAAGAGTTATTATATATATTAAGAGAAAAATTTGGTAATAATATTATATTATTATGTCATGAACCAGTAGATGAGTTTTGTCATAGAAGATTAGTTGCTGATTATATAGAATTAGAAACTGGTATATATATTCCAGAATTAGTTATAGATAATAGTAATAATATAAAAAAAATTAGTCCTATTAGATATAAAAATAGACTAAAGGAAATAATGAAATAGTATAAATTATGTGATATAATCTTATTATAAGAGGAGTGATATAGTGAGAAGAAAAATATTATTAAGTATATTTATAATATGTATATTAGCTGGTTGTGGTAAGAGTACTTCTAATAAAGAAAATACTAGTGAAAATACTAAAAAGAATAAAAATGAATATGTATGTACAAAAAAAGGAATTGAGGATTCTTCAGGAGG
>JAEEGL014086902.1_pt1 | contig 11430 bp, 11 predicted proteins | sample 9134231 | NCBI WGS metagenome assembly JAEEGL01 (sample SAMN16246548, study PRJNA631951) | gut metagenome | biome: gut microbiome; feature: rumen; material: fiber-attached | host: Bos | place: Iran: Karaj | collected 2018-10
ATTCAGGTATTGGGGGTGCTACCATACTTAGGGAGGTTTATAAACGTTTTCCTAATGAAGGTTATATTTATTATGCTGATAGTATTAATAATCCTTATGGTATGAAAAATAAAGAAGAATTATTTGATATTGTTGATAGTGTTGTTACTAAATTACTTAAATATAATCCTAAAATAATAGTATGTGCTTGTAATACTGCTACAGCTATGGTACTTAATGATATTAGAAAAAAGTATCCTGATATTACTTTTATTGGTACTGAACCTGCTGTTAAGGTTGTATTTGATAAATATAATAATAAGAAGGCTATTGTTCTTACTACAAAAGGTACTGGTGAAAGTGAAAGATTTAAAGATCTTTTAGATAGATATGGTACTATTAATTGTAAGCTTGTTATAGCTCCAGAACTTGCTAATTTAATTGAAAGTAGGAAAGATACATTTCCATATTTAAATGATTTATTAAAAGATTATGTAGGAACTGAAATTGTAGTTCTTGGTTGTACACATTTCCCTTTAGTTGAAAAAGAGATAAGTAAAATACTTGGAAATGTTACTTTTGTAGATGGTGCTATTGGTATTACTAATAGAATTGATTCTTTAATAGATAAAAGTAATGGTCCTGGATATATAAAAGTTATTTCCACTTTAGATGATGTAGAAAATAGAATTTTAAATATTATAAAAAGTTATTAACAATTTTGTTAATAACTTTTATATTTATATTAATTGTTTTTCTTCAAGTATTGCATTTATTAGATCTATACATGTATTAATAAATGTTTTTACATCCTTCATGTCAAAAACATAACTTTTATCATCTCTGTTGTTTTCTATAATAATTCCCATTTTTTCGAGTAACTTATCTATTTTATCAATAGGTATTTCTTCTATTATGTCATCTATTTCTGGTACTTCATTGTAGAATATTTTTAAATTTAAGTTATAGTTTTCAATTAATTTAGTATTTAGATTTGTATAATCATTATATATTAATTCTTTTAGTTTTTCATCTTTATTATTCTTAATTGGTACTTTTGTACCATCTAATTTTGTTATTGTATTTTCACTAACTATTTCAGTGAAGAAATATTTATACCAAAAATAGTCTGTTAATAAATGTATATAATATCCCATAACAAAATCATTATTTAGATTTTTTTCATATTTTTTTAAAAAATTATCTAGATTAGGATAGTCTTCATTAGGTTGTTGAAAATGAGTTTGTCCCCTATTTATTCCTATAATTTTAGCTATATCTGGGGCTATTGAACCTATCAAATATTCTGATTCATTTCTTTTTAATTTTTTATTAATTTCTTTTGCAACCGCTATATGTATTAATGCTGAAGCCATATTATCTCCTTCTTATTCTATTATTTTCTTCAAATTTTACATCTAAAAACTTCTTACTAGATAAGTAGTCACATAAATGTACGAAAAACTCATATTTATCTGTTGGTTTAGGTAGTTCAATATTACTATAAGAATTTTTGTTCCATTGTCCCATATGAGAACTTATAACTCTTTTTAAAAAAGCTATTTCTTCGCTTGTTAATTCCATTTCTTCTTTGTTTTCTTCTATAAACGATGCTGCAAGTAATGGATGGTCAAATCTAGTATGTGTTTCTTTTGGATTGCCTAATTTTTGACTATCATGAACTATTATTCCTAGTATCATTAAATCTTTTTCGTCTTCTGTGAAAAGATTATTTGTATATTCTAAACTAAGTATTTCATTTGCTATAGCTGTTGCTACTTTTGTATGTCTTAGAAGCCCGCCAGACCCTTGTGAAAAGTTTGGATGATATTTACCTGTTGAAGAAGCTGGTACTTCGAAAAAATAATCTGGTACTAACTCAATTAAGTTTTCTGCACTTCTTTTTATTCTTTCATTTTTTATATAGTTTAGTTCATCTCTTAACATTTCTATTTTATTCATTATTTCTCCTTATAATCAATTATACTTTGTAATTTTTTATTATATTCAAATCTGTAATGGCCTGTTATTTTCATATCTATTGTTTCTAATATGTTTTCTTCTTTTTGCTTTTGATTTTTTCTATGGCTTATGATATATGGAACTCCATCTTTAGTATATTTATCAGAAACAATAGCTATATGGTCACAATTGTCAAAAGTAATTATATCTCCGGGCATAAATTCTCCAATTTGATAAAAATCTGTATCTAGTTTTTTAGCATATCTTATAAAAAATGTTTCTTGGTTTCTTATTCTTCTGAAATCTATGTTTGAATCAACATCCTCTATATAATATGTACCTGTTCCTAGTGTTTTTTGTACATCATTACTTACTAAATCTTTTAAACTATAGCCAGCATTTTTTAAAGCATACCAAATAAGGTCTGCTGCAGATCCTTCTTTTTCTATTGGCGGATATCCTCCAGCATAGTAATTTACTTCATATTTTTGATTAAATGTTGCATATTTTTTAGCACCTTCCAAAATGTCTGTATAATCATCTATTCCATTTTCATTGAAGTCTTTTTCACTTTTTAATTCTTCGATACCAAAATCAGTAATATTATAATATTCTTTTGTTTTATCTATTGGTTTTAACTCTTCATTATAAGCAATAGAATATTGAGCAGTAAAATAACCTACTACTCCTAAGATGATTAATAAAATGATAAGTAATGCAATTGTTAATCTTTTTTTTACTTTCTTTTTTAATCTCCTGGCCATTTTTACTCCTTTTTATTTTGTTTTTAATTCAAATAATATATCTCTTAGTTGCATTGCACGTTCAAAGTCTAACTCTTTAGCGGCTTTTCTCATTTCTTCTTCAAGTTTATCCAATTCCATTATATTATTTATATCAATTATATCATTATTTTTAGATTTTTCAATTTTTTCAAGTTTTTCTTCATCATCATTTGATATTAATTCTCTAATCTCTTTAGTAATTGTTTTTGGAGTTATATTGTTGTCTTTATTATATTTTTCTTGAATTGTTCTTCTTCTTTCTGTTTCATCTATTGCTTTTTGCATGCTATCTGTAATAGTATCAGCATACATTATTACATGTCCGTTTTCATTTCTAGCACATCTTCCTATTGTTTGTATTAGACTTCTTTCACTTCTTAAGAATCCTTCTTTATCAGCATCAAGTATTGCTATTAATGATACTTCTGGAATATCTAATCCTTCCCTTAATAGGTTTATTCCTACGATACAATCATATTTTCCTAAACGTAATTCTCTAATTATTTTTAGTCTTTCTAATGATTTTATTTCAGAATGAAGATATGCTACTTTGATATCTAATTCTTTTAAATATTTGGTTAATTCTTCACTCATTCTTATAGTAAGTGTTGTAATAAGTACTCTTTCGTTCTTTTCAGATCTTTTTCTAATTTCTCCGATTAAATCATCTATTTGTCCTTCTGTTTTTCTTATTTCAATTGTTGGATCAAGTAAACCTGTTGGTCTTATTATTTGATCTACTTTATTTTCTGCTAAAGATAATTCATAATCTCCAGGAGTTGCAGATACGTAAATAATTTGATCTGTTTTTTGTTCAAATTCTTCGAATTTTAAAGGTCTATTATCAAGAGCACTTGGAAGTCTAAATCCATATTCTACAAGTGTTGTTTTCCTTGCTCTATCGCCATTATACATAGCTCGTACTTGTGGTAATGTTACATGTGATTCATCTATTACAAGCAAATAATCATCTCCAAAAAAGTCCATTAATGTTGTTGGTGTTTCTCCGGCTTTTCTGCCACTTAAATGTCTTGAATAGTTTTCTACTCCGCTACAGAAACCTGTTTCTTGTAACATTTCTAAATCATAATTTGTTCTTTGTTCTAGTCTTTGAGCTTCAAGTAATTTATTTTGAGATTTTAATTCTTCCAAACGGTCTTTTAATTCTTCTTTTATTGTTTCAATTGCTTTTTTCATTTTTGGTTCACTTGTTACAAAGTGAGAAGCTGGGAATATAGTTATATTTTTTATAACTTTTTGTACTTTTCCTGTTAAAGAATCTATTTCTGATATTTTATCTATTTCATCTCCAAAGAATTCTACTCTAATTCCGTTTCTATTTTCAGAGGTTGGTATTACTTCTAAAACATCACCACGTACTCTAAATGTTCCACGTTTAAAGTCATGATCATTTCTTTCATATAGCATATCTACTAGTTTTCTCATTACTTGATTTCTCTCAATTGTTTCTCCTGTTGTTAAAGTAATAGTATTGTTTTTATATTCTTCAACTTCACCAATACCGTATATACATGAAACTGATGCTACTACTATAACATCATCTCTTGAAAGAAGTGCACTTGTTGCAGCATGTCTTAATTGATCTATTTCATCATTTATAGAGGAATCTTTTTCTATATATGTATCTGTACCAGGAATATAAGCTTCTGGTTGATAATAGTCATAGTATGAAATAAAATACTCTACTCTGTTCTCTGGGAATAGTTCTTTAAGTTCAGAGTAAAGTTGTCCTGCTAAAGTTTTGTTATGAGCGAGTACTAGTGTTTTTTTACCTGTTTCTTTTATTACATTTGCAATTGTAAAAGTTTTACCTGTACCTGTTGCTCCCAAAAGGACTTGGTGCTTTTTACCTGATTTTATGCCACTTACTAGAGAATCTATAGCTTCAGGTTGATCTCCACTTGGCTTATATTTTGATACTAAATTAAACATAGGAATTCCTCCTTTTTCTTTGTTTATTATATCATAATATTCATAATTTGACTTTTTTTATATCGTGTTTTACAATTCATTTAGGAGGGATATTATGGATATTGATAGAATGGTATTACTTTCACTTGCTACCGGAAGAAAATTTGTAAAAAATGAAAATTGGGGCGATTTGATGGATGCCCAAGAGTTTTTATTAGGTAATGTAATTGCAAATTGGACGAAGGAGAATCCTACTGTGCCATATGATATTTATTCTCATGAGACTACTAAACTTATTAATTCATTTTTAGTTGAACGATTTCCCGAAATTGAATACTTTTGTTCATTGGTTGAAGAAGAAGAAGATCCTAGATTAGGTGCTGATTGTATACCTAAACTTCCAAAAACTTTTACTATTAGTGCTATACCTGTAGATTATAAAATAAAAAAGCAGAATATAAAATAAAAGTTATTAACAATTTTTGTTAATAACTTTTTTTGTTTTTTAATATAACTGTTTTGTATAATCTATATATTGATTATTTACTACATCACTTAAACTAATTAAATATTTTTTATAAGCTTCATTCCAGGATTTGTAATTTTTATCTTTTCTTTTATCTTTAAACTTATTTGTCTTTTTCATATATTCTCCAAGGAAATTTGAAGCTTTTTTTGCTCCTTCATAGTTTAGATGATCTCCTTCATCTTTTGTATCTACAAACCAATCTATTCCTAATTTTTCTTCATTCATATCAAGATATTCTATATTAAGAGTTTTAGCGAAGTTTTTTAACTTATTATGTCTTGCTTCGTTCCATGATTTTCTACTTGGTGTATTTAATAATACTAATTTTACGTTATTATCATCACATATTTTTTTTATGTCTTTAAAATATTGTTCATTTCCTTCAGGGAACCAAAGTGGTAATGCTCTATTTGGTTCTTGTTTTCTTTTTACTTTTTCTTGGTATGGTGCATATTTATATCCTTTTGTTATATTGGAATTTGTATATTTATCTTTTGATACTAAGTTTTTCCAATTATCATGTATTTTAAATATTGGTAAATGTTTTTTTAAATCATCTTTGGCCACTACATAGTTTGGTTTATTTTTAATATTTCTAAATAAGACATTTCCTTCGAAAAATATTATTTTAGGTTTTTCATGTTTTATTATTGTTTCTACATTTTTTAATGAATCTGAAATTATTTGGCCTGGGTCTGCACAATCATATGTAGTATACCCATATTCATGCCATATTTCCATTGGTGAAATTGAGTTATATGTTAGACTATCTCCAATTAGTACAGCATCTAACGATTCTGGTTTTTCTGTTAATATATCATACCAAGCTGTATTAAATAATCCATATTTTCTTACACTATCTTTAGGAAGAAGTATATAGGCAGTTAACTCTACTATAAGAAGAAGCCCTAGACAAAATGCTACACTTTTTATTACATTTTTCATACTGAGTCCCCCTTAAAAGTCGGCATATATTGGATCTACAGGTACATAACCTATTCCATATGCTCCGAATATAATTATTGACATAATTAATGCATAATATATTAACCATCTTATAACAATATGTTTTTTTGATATTTCTTCTCTTATTTCGATATGTTTTTCTTTAATTAATCCTATTATTAGTATTAGAATAGTAAAGATTATTACTATCATATAATCGTGAATATCTAAACCTAATTGTAATAATTCTCCTGTTTTAAATGTTTTTAAAGTGAATTTAGTAAATATTATTTTTAACATACCAAAAGCTGTTTTTAAATCTGGTGCTCTAAAGAATAATTCTCCAATAAATACTAAAAGTGTCATTTTTATTGATTGAAATACTCTATATATTTTATTTTGTCTATTTATATGTATTTTCTTACATATTTTTGCTATTAAAGGTTCAAATAATCCTCCGAAAAAGATCATTGTAAAATGATATAGTCCAAAGAATAAGAACGTATAACCTGCTCCATGCCATAATCCATTTAAAAACCATACTGCAAATAGGGCTACTGAACCACTTAATACTGCTCCAGTTCTATTTCCAAATACTTTTCTTAGTTTAAGAGTTAGTTTTTTTACTGGTTTTGATAATGATACTGGATAGAAAATATAATCTTTAAACCATGTACCAAGTGTAATATGCCATCTTGTCCAAAATTCTGATATATTTTTAGCAAAAAATGGTTGTCTAAAGTTTTCAGGTATTTTTACTCCGAATATTTCTCCAGATCCTATTACTATGTCCATTGTTCCTGAGAATTCTGTATAAAGCATTAATGTATATCCAACAATAGCAAAGATATTAGCTATAGCACTATAACTAGCATAATTATCAAATACTAGTTTTACCATAAAATTTAATCTATTAGCAATTATACTCTTTTTTAAAACTCCATAAAAGATTCTTTGATATCCAAAACAGAAATTTTTATATGTTATTTTTTGGCCTTCATATAAGCTTTCTGCAGTATCAGAATATCTAGCAATAGGTCCTTCCATAATTTGAGGTAGGAATGATAAATATAATGCTAATCTAATAATATTTTTATCTGCTTTTATTTTTCCATTATAAATATCTGCTATGTATGAGATTGCTTCCAATGTATAGAATGAGATTCCTATTGGCGCAATATGATTTACTATTTTGAATGTATATTTGATATGTAATAGTTTTAATAGCAAATTACCGTTCATTTTAAAGAATGGTAAATATTTAAAGAAGATTAAAAAAGAAACATTTAATAGTATTGCTATTATTAAGACTAGTTTTTTCTTGTTTTTATACTTATTTTTTATTTCTTTTTTTAATTCTTTTTTAGCTTTTTTTAATTCTTTTTCTTTTTCTTCTTCAAGTTTATTCATAAAAAGTCCTGCAAGAAAAATTGAAATTATTGATATTATTAAAAATATTAGTAATTTTTGACTAAATAACCAAAAAAAGATAAAACTTGCTAATAGTAGAACTATTGGTTTTAGTTTTTTTGGCATTAAATTATATACAAGAACTAATGCTGGAATAATCATGTATAAATAAACACGATTAAAATAAGATAACGGCTTACCCCCTCTTAAAACATGCCATGCATGATCAATGTTGATATGTCTCATCTTATTCCTCTTCTAAACGTTTAATTAGTTCCCATATCTTTTTAGCAGAATTGAAATTATCAGGGATTATTTCTACTGTAGGTATTTCTACATCAAATTCATCTTCTATTTCTGATATTAAAGATAAAATAGTAAGTGAATCTAAATACCTTCCGTCTACTAAATTGTCACATGTTTCATAGTCTACTTCTGGTTGTAATTCCTCCAAAATGCTAATTAATCTTTCCATACTTCATACTCCTTTGTTTTCTATTTATAATTAGGAAAGTTAATACTACTTGTATTTACTGTATCCCTAACTAATTCCATTTTGTTTTTATTTATTATTACTACTTTAGGTAGGTCTCTACTTAAAAATAGAGAAATTCCTTCAGTAACAGAATAAGCACCAGTATTTTTAAAGACAAATATGTCTCCGATATTTAGTTTGTTTAATTCTATATTTTTCACAAGAACATCATTTATTGTACATAGTGATCCATATAAATTATATACCATCTTTTCACTTTTTTCACTTGAAATTAATTCAAAGTGTGGTACTCTCATAGCCATATTACCACCATAATATACTAAGTGATGTATTCCTCCATCTAATATAGCAAAATTACCATTTTTATTGCTTTTTAAATCAACCACTTTAGTTAGATAATAACCACATGATGCTGCGATACTTCTTCCTATTTCAAGTAAAACTTTTTTATTTTTTATTTTGTCTAATGCTTCTTTTACTTGATTAAGAAAACTATCTTCATCAAAATCATCATCTATGAAATAATATATAGGAAGTCCTGGCCCATATTCTACTTCTTCAAATACTATCTTATACTCTTTTTCTGTTTCATTAATTAGTTCTATTAGATAATCTATTTCTTTATTTATTCGTTTTATGGAATGTTTTTGAGTACCAGAAAAGTATTCTATTCCTTTGATATTAATTATTTCTTTATTATAGTTTTCTAATATATATTTAAAATCTTCTTCATTTATTCCAAATTGATTTCCTGATGTTAGTCTAATTAGAACATTTATTTTCTTTTTATACTTTTTAGCAGTTTTTTCTAATAGTTTATATTGATTTAATGATTCAATTGTAAATCTGTTTATATCATCATAGTTTTTAATCATTTTTGCTATTGTTTCTTCGTCTTTATATACTCCAGAAATAACCATTTTTTCTCTATTTATCTCTAATTTATTACATATATCAAATTCTCCGGGAGAACATATTTCATATTTTGATATTTTGTTTTCTATTTCTTTTGCTATAAAGGTATTAGCTTTAACAGCATATATTAGTTCTATTTTTTCTCCAAATTTTTCTTTTAAATAATCTACTCTATTATATGGTTTTTCTATATCAAAAACATAAGTAGGAGTTCCATATTTTTCTATTATTTTATTTGTATTTATCATTTTACTAACTCCTTATTATTTTTCATTTCCATTAGTTTTTTACGATCTATTTTTCCATTTTTATTAAGTGGAAATTCCTCTATTTGAATTAATACTGTAGGTATCATAAAAACAGGGAGTGTTTCTTTTAGTTTAATATGCAAATCCTTTTTAGATATGTTTCCTATATAAAATCCATATAATTTTGATTTCTCTTCTTCGAAAATTGAACAACTTCTTACTACTTCTTCAACACTCATTAAAGCTCTATCTATTTCTTCAAGTTCAATACGATGTCCTAGATATTTTATTTGAAAATCTTTTCTACCAGCGAAAACAATTTCATCATTTTCATTATAATAACCTAAGTCTCCAGTTCTATATATCATATCAATATAACTCTTTATAAGTGGATTCCTTGTAAAATGTTTATCTGTTTGTTCTTTATTATTGTAATAACCTAGTCCAACTGCTGTTCCTGCGACACATATTTCTCCAGGTTTATTCTTGTCTATTATTTCTTTATCATCTTTATCAAGTAAGAACACTCTTTCATTAGGTATTGGTTTTCCTATTGGAATCTTATCTAAATACTTTCTTTTTCTATCTATGATGTGATAAGTACAATTACATGTTATTTCTGTTGGACCATATATATTAACAAATGTGGTATTTGGTAATTTTTCCATCCATTTATTTAAGTGTTTAAGGGGCATTACTTCACCACTAAAGATTATTTTATCTACTGTTGTTGGCACTTTATATTCAAGTCCATGGAATGTTGTTATTAAACATAGTGCTGATACAGCCCATGTCATAGTAGTTACTTTATTATCTGTTATGTAGTCTAATAACATTGCTGGTGATGAAAAATATCTTTTTGGTATTATTACAAGAGTTGCCCCCATTTTTATAGTAGGATATATGTCTTTTACTGATACATCAAAATCAAATGGTGCTTGATTTCCTATAATATCTTTTTCTTTAAATTTAAATAGTTCAGTAAATTTATCTATAAAATCTATTACTGATCTATGAGATATTACTACTCCTTTAGGAACACCTGTTGAACCAGATGTGAAATTAACATATAAAGGATCATAATTTAAATGTTTTGAAGCTACTTCTTTTAGAACTTTATCATCTACTTTTACTTGTTTTAAATCTTTTATATTCATTATATCTAAATCACTAAAATATTCTTTTGCTAATTTTATATTAGCGTCATCTGTTATTACATATTCTGCTTGTAATGTTTCTTTGATACCATCAATCCTCATTTTAGGAAATTCTGGATTTACTAAACAGTAAAAACAACCAGCATATACCGTCCCAAAGAAAGATATTAGAGTATCTATACCTTTATCCATAAATATGATTACTGGTTTATTAAAATATCCTTTTTTTGCATAATATGTTCCTACATTTTTACTATATTTATTTAGATCATTATAGGTAATTGTTTTATCTTCTTCAATTACTGCAATCTTATTTCTATGTTTTCTTGCTGATTCTTTTAAATATTCTAGTACGTTATCCATATGTGCACCTGCTTTTCTATTTTCTTTTTTCTTATATTTAGTATATCATATATAGCTATATAGTTGAAATATTTTCAAAAAAAAAGACTATTTTTTAGCCTTTTTTTATTCTTGTTCTATTATTCCATAGTCATCATGTTTTCTTTTATAGATTACTGCTATTTTATCAGTATCTATATTTTTAAACATATAGAAATCATGATCTATTAATTCCATTTGAAGAATTGCTTCTTCTTCATCCATTGGTTTTAATTCTATTATTTTTCTTTTCACTATTTTATTTTTATTTTCTTCAGTGCCTTCTGAATCTATAAAATCAAGAATAAAATCTGCTCTAGATGGTCTTTTCTTATTGTTTATTCTTTGCTTATTCTTTATTATTTGTCTTTCTAATTTATCAACTGATGTATCTACGATTGCATAGAAATCTTCCCCTTCTTCTTCCATTCTTAGAGTATAATTTTTAAGCGGGATTGTTACTTCAATTTTTTGCTTTGGACCATACACTTTAAATAGCATTGTTCCAGTTACTTCGTCACTTTTTTCTAGATATTTATCTAGTTTTTGCAGTTTTTCTTCTGCATATGCTTTCATTGAAGCAGTAATTTTTGTTTTTTCACCACGAATTATTATTTTCATGATATCTTCCTCCTTGCAATTATTTTATCACATTTTTTATAAAAATAACAACAATAAAAAAAAGATTTAA
>JAEEGL014098107.1_pt1 | contig 11430 bp, 11 predicted proteins | sample 9134231 | NCBI WGS metagenome assembly JAEEGL01 (sample SAMN16246548, study PRJNA631951) | gut metagenome | biome: gut microbiome; feature: rumen; material: fiber-attached | host: Bos | place: Iran: Karaj | collected 2018-10
TCCGTGCATACGGTCATGTCGCACCGCCGCAACATCGTCCGCAAAACGGGCATCCACTCCGTGGCCGGTCTCACGGTCTATGCGCTGGTGCGCAACTGGGTGGAGGAATACGAGATACAGTAACTTCTTATTTGCCGCAGTATTTTTTCAGGGCGCAGCTTCCACATGCATCGCCGGAAGTCCGTCTGCATCGTATGCGCCGGTACACGGCGACGGCTGCCCACAGCAGGATGGCGCTGAGGATGAGGATGGAGACGGCATTCATGGCTTACAGAAACAGGCTTGCAATGAGATAGCCTGCGCCGGCGCAGAGCCAGGCGACAAGGCATTGGAACAGTACGACGAACAGCGCCCACCGCATGCCGAGTTCCCGCCGGACGGCCGCGATGGCGGCCACGCAGGGCGTGTACAGCAGGCTGAACAGCAGAATCGGTATGGCAGTCAGCGTGGTCAGGGCGGCGGTGACGTTCAGCACTTCCAGGGTGGAGACGACGCTTTCCTTGGCCAGGAAGCCGCTGATGAAAGCGGTGACGATGCGCCAGTCGCCCAGGCCGATGGGCTTGAACACCGGCGCCAGCAGGCCGGACAGCCAGGCCAGGATGCTCTGGCCCGGATCGTCAACCAGATCGAAACGGAAGTTGAACGACTGCAGGAACCAGATGACGATGGTGGCGATGAAGATAACCGTGAAGGCTCTGGTGATGAAGTCTTTTGTTTTATCCCACAGCAGATGCGCCACGTTCTGGATGCGGGGCAGCCGGTAGTTGGGAAGCTCCATGACGAAGGGGGCGGCTTCGCTTTTGCGGCCGAGACATTTGGCGATAAATGCAATCAGGACGCCGACAAGGATGCCGATAAGATACAGGGCGATGAGGATCTGTCCGCCGTGACCCGGGAAGAACGCAGACGCGAAGAACGCATAGATGGGGATCTTGGCCGAGCAACTCATGAAGGGTGTGAGCAGGATGGTTTTCAAGCGGTCGCGCGCCGAGGGCAGGGTGCGGGTGGCCATGGTGGCGGGTACCGAACAGCCGAACCCGATGAGCAGCGGCACGATGCTGCGGCCGGAAAGGCCGATCTTGCGCAGCAGCTTGTCGGTGACGAAAGCAATGCGGGCCATGTACCCGCTGTCTTCGATGAGGCTCAGGAAAAAGAACAGCAGGACGATAATGGGGATGAAACTGAGGACGCTGCCTACGCCGTTGAAGATGCCGTCGAGCACCAGCGACTGCACGGTGGAGTTTACTTCGAGGGCTTCCATCTGCTGTGCGCAGCGGTCGGCCAGCCAGCCGATGCCGCGGTCGAGCGCGTCCTGCAGCGGGGCGCCGAAGGTATCGATGGAGAGCCAGATGACGGCGCACATCACGGCGATGAAGATGGGCAGGGCCGTCCATTTGCCGGTCAGGATGCGGTCGATGCGCTTGCTGCGACGGTATTCCTTGCTCTCTCTCGGCTTGACGACGGTCCTGGCGCAGAGTCGCTGGATGAATGAGAAACGCATGTCTGCCATGGCGGCGGCGCGGTCGAGCCCGCGTTCGTTTTCCATCTGCACGAGGATGTGTTCCAGGGTCTCTTTTTCGTTTTCGTCGAGTTGCAGTGCTTCGAGGATGTCGGCATCCTGTTCGACCAGTTTGCTTGCGGCAAAGCGTACCGGGATGCCGGCGCGCGCCGCATGGTCTTCGATGAGATGCCGTATGCTGTGCAGGCAGCGGTGCACGGCGCCGCCCGCATCGTCCTTGCCGCAGAAATCCGGCCGGGGATTCACTTCCTGGTGCCGGGCGATGTGTACCGCATGGTCGATGAGCTCGTCGATGCCTTCGTCTTTCGCGGCTGAGATGGGGACCACCGGAATGCCGAGCAGCCGTTCCATTTCGTTGATGCGGATGCTTCCGCCATTGTTGCGGACTTCATCCATCATATTGAGTGCCAGTACCATGGGGATATCCAGTTCCATGAGTTGCATGGTCAGGTACAGGTTGCGTTCTATGTTCGATGCATCCACGATATCGATGATGCCTTTGGGTTTCTCCTGCAGGATGACCTGCCGGGAGATGCGCTCTTCGGAGCTGTAGGGCGACAGTGAGTAGATGCCGGGCAGGTCGGTGACCAAAGTGTCGGGGAGTCCTTTGATGACGCCGTCCTTGCGGTCGACGGTGACGCCCGGGAAGTTGCCGACGTGCTGGTTGCTGCCGGTCATCTGGTTGAAGAGGGTGGTCTTGCCGGAGTTCTGGTTGCCGACCAGCGCAAAGGTCAGGATGGTGCCTTTGGGAAGTTCCTGCCCCTGGTCTTTGTCGTGGAAAATGCCTTCTTCGCCGAATCCGGGGTGCGGGTTGTGCTCGTGCAGGGAAGCGCTGTAGGGCAGGTCGTCCACCTCCGGGACGCTGTCTCCATTGCTTGTCCGGCCGGCGTTGTCCACCGTTTTTTCCGGTGCCGTTCCATCCGTCATCGTGATGGTGATTTCGGCCGCATCGGCCTTGCGCAGGGTCAGGGCGTAGCCGTGCAGCCACAGTTCCACAGGATCGCCCAGCGGCGCGTATTTCATCATCCGGACGGTTGCGCCCGGAATGACGCCCATGTCCAGGAAATGCTGACGCAGCGCGCCGTCGCCGCCCACGGCGGTGATGACGGCCTCTTGTCCCGGTTTGAGTTCTTTCAGTGTCATGGTGTTATATTTCTGTGTACGGTTCCTGTCCGGGGAAGGGCGGCGCCTGTATGGAACGGGTGCTGTCTGCCGGCCACACAAACACCGCACATGGGAAGGTATTTGTTCGCTTCCATGTGCGGATATCTGCGTTTAAGACAGGGGAACTCGTTTGCACTTCAGGTATTATGGCCGTATTATCTCTCAGTGTTTTTTTATCTCCCCTTTTACGGATGCAAAGATAAGGGCCGGCCGCAGCCGGACCAATCCCCCGAACAAGGTAAAATGCACCCCGGATATCATATATTTGGGCTAATGTATTCCGGAGAAAAAGAGAACCTCTCCAGGGCTGTGCCGGAGAGGTTCTCTCTTAATCTGCTATTCCCACTCGATGGTGCCGGTCGGCTTCGGCGTGAGGTCGAACAGCACGCGGTTCACGCCTTTCACTTCGGCGGTGATGCGGGCCGTGATGTGTTGGAGCAGCGTGAACGGGATGTCCGCCACGGTGGCGGTCATGGCATCGCGGGTGTTGACGGCGCGGATGATGACCGGCCATTCAAAGCTCCGCAGGTTGTCACGCACGCCGGTCGACTTGATGTCGGGCACGATGGTGAAATACTGCCATACTTTGCCCTGCAGTCCGTTTTTCGCAAACTCTTCGCGCAGGATGGCGTCCGATTCGCGCACGGCTTCGAGCCGGTCGCGGGTGATGGCGCCGATGCAGCGCACGCCCAGACCGGGGCCGGGGAACGGCTGGCGCGAAACCATGTTGTCGGGCAGACCCAGTTCCCGGCCGACGACGCGCACCTCGTCCTTGAACAGGAACTTGATGGGCTCGACCAGTTCGAACTGCAGGTCTTCGGGCAGGCCGCCCACGTTGTGGTGCGACTTGACCGGACCGGACTCGATGATGTCGGGATAGATGGTACCCTGTGCCAGGAACTCGATGCCGTCGAGTTTGCGGGCTTCTTCTTCGAATACGCGGATGAATTCGGAGCCGATGATCTTGCGTTTCTGCTCCGGATCGGCCACATCGGCCAGCCGGCTGAGGAAACGGTCCACGGCATCGACGTAGATCAGATTGGCTTTCATCTGGTTGCGGAAGACCTCGATGACTTGTTCGGGTTCGCCTTTGCGCAGCAGGCCGTGGTTGACGTGGACGCAGACCAGCTGTTGGCCGACGGCCTTGATGAGCAGCGCGGCCACAACCGACGAATCGACGCCGCCGGACAGGGCGAGCAGCACTTTCTTGTTTCCGAGCTGTTTCTTCAGCTCAGCAATCTGTTCCTGGATGAACTGTTGGGCCAGCTCCGGCGTCGTGATGCGCGCCATGCTGGCGGGACGGATATTGTCAGGCATTGTATCTTTGTTTTTGGTTGCGCAAATTTACATTTTTTGCAGGGCCGTCAATAGGAAGCTGTCCAAAAGTTATAAACAGTTCCTGATGCGGTTTGGAAAATCAATATTCTATGCCGATGCGTGCCATGACGCCCTGCTGATAATAATGCTTGATCTCGCGCATTTCGGTGACGAGGTCCGCTGCGGCGATGATTTCGTCGGAGGCATAGCGGCCGGTGACCACCACTTCGGCCGCCGGCTGACGCAGCGCAATGGCTTCGAGCAGTTCCTGTGCTGTAAACAGATTATAGAATACGGCGATGTTCGCCTCGTCCAGGATGATGACGTCGTACTGGTGCGAAGCGATGGCTTCAGCGGCTTCGCGCAGTCCCTGCCGGGCCAGGTCGATGTCTGCCTGTTTAGGCTTTCCGTGGATGAAGCATTTGAGGCCGTATTGCCGGACGGTGACGCCGGGCAGGTAACCCTCAATGGCTTTTATTTCGCTGTAAATCTGTCCTTTGGCAAACTGTGCGATGAACACTTTCTTGCCGGCGCCGACCGCGCGCAGCGTCAGTCCCAGCGCGGCCGTGGTCTTGCCTTTGCCGTTGCCGGTGTACACTTGGAGGTATCCTTTTTCTTCGTTCATGGTATGTTGGGTTGTTATTTCCAAGCCAGCGCGCTTGCGCCCAGAATGGCGGCATCCTGCGACGGGATGGTGGAGACGATCAGGTCTGTCCGGCCGCGATAGACGGCCAGGACATTCCGGTCGATGGCCTCTCGGACGGGTTGGAGCAACAGTTCGCCGGCCAACGCGAGGCCGCCGAAGAGAATGATGGCTTCCGGGCTGGAGAAGGCGATGAAGTTGGCCAGTGCCTCGCCCAGCACTTTGCCGGTGAACGCGAAGATCCGGCAGGCCAGGGCATCACCTTGTACGGCGGCTTCGTACACGGTTTTCGACGTGATGTCGTCAGGTGCGGTCTGACGGAGCAGGCTGTCTTCGTCTGTCCGGCGCAGCATCCGCCGGGCGGTACGGGCGACACCGGTGGCCGAGCAATACGTTTCCAGGCAGCCTCTGCGCCCGCATCCGCAGGCGCGGCCGTGCGGCTTGACGATGACGTGTCCCAGTTCCCCGGCGAACCCGTCGCGGCCATACACCAGCTCGCCGTTGCAGACGATGCCGCTGCCCACGCCGGTGCCCAGCGTAATGACGATGAAGTCGCGCATGTGCTGCGCCGCGCCGTAGAGCATCTCGCCCATGGCGGCGGTGTTGGCGTCGTTGGTCAGGGTGACCGGCATGCCCCCGAGCCGTTGCTCCAGCAACGCTTTCAGCGGCACCCGATTCTTCCACGGCAGATTGGCGGCCTGCACGATTTCGCCGGTATAGTAGCTGGCGTTGGGAGCCCCGATGCCGACGCCGGCGCAGGCCGCGGTGTCCGGTCCGATGGTCTGGAGTACGGCGCTGCCCAGCGCGTCGATATAGTCTGCGATGTCGGGGTATGCGGCGGTTTTCAGGGCGCTGCGCTGCAAAACCCGTCCCTGGCGGTCAATCTTCCCGATGACGGTGTTGGTGCCGCCGATGTCGATGCCTATTGCGAATGCCTGCATAAGTCAAAGTGTTGTTAATTGGAACAAAGTTACACATTGCCGTGCAAAAAATGCCTTTTTTTTGATTAGTACGAAATTTCATGCTAATTTTGCGCCACCAAAGGAAAGCTGCCGGAGTGGTCGATCGGACCGCACTCGAAATGCGGCGTACCTATTGCAGGTATCGGGGGTTCGAATCCCTCGCTTTCCGCCGGGAAGGGATGGTTGTTTTGCAACCGTCCCTTTTTTTGTGCCGTCAGTCCGCATTTGCTCTCATTTCTTTTGGAAGAAAAACGAGAAAATTATATATCTTTGTAAGGATATAGGCAGTCGGGTATGTGGAAGATCATATCATACTGCTTTTTAGTTAGTTAGTTATAAATGGAAATGTGTGCGGCCCGGCAGGGCGTCATACAGGAAATCAGGACGGACGGCGTGGTGGTGCGTCTGACAGTGCAGGAGGCATGTGCCGCCTGTGCGGGGACAGAATGTTCCATCCGGCGTGGCCGGGCATCCGATGTGCTGGTGGAAGGGGTGTCGGGCGATTATGCGGTCGGCGACCGGGTCTGGCTGACCATGCCTTCGTCCGGAGGTTTCCAGGCTGTGCTCTGGGCGTACCTGGTGCCGCTGGTGCTGGTGCTTGCGGTACTGGCCGGCGTGTATGCCTGCACGGCGGACGAGGCCCTGAGCGGACTGGCGGCGCTGGCGGCGCTGCTGCCGTATTTCCTGGCGTTGCGTTTTTTCAGGAACCGCCTGCGCCGGACTTTCCGTTTCAGCATTGCAAAAGATAGATGAACACGATTTTGTTTACGGTGGCGACTCTGACGCTCACGGGGCTCTGTGCTGCGCTGATACTTTATTTTACGTCGCGCAGGTTCTTTGTGGAGGAGGACAGCCGCATCGACGGGGTGCAGGAGATGCTGCCCGGAGCCAATTGCGGCGGTTGTGGCGCGGCGGGTTGCCGGGCCTTTGCCGAACAGCTGGTCGGTGCTGATTCGATGGATGGGCTGCGCTGTCCGGTCGGCGGCGACGAAGTCATGAAGAATATTGCCGCCTATCTCGGCCGCGAGGTACAGGCCGGCGTGCCGCAGGTGGCGGTGGTGCGCTGCAATGGCACCTGTGAGAACCGTCCTGCGCGTCAGCACTATGACGGTGCGGACCGCTGCGCCATTGCGCATGCGTTGTTTGTCGGTGCCGGCGGCTGTGCCTACGGCTGTCTCGGATGCGGCGACTGTGTGGCGGCCTGTCAGTTCGGGGCGCTCTCCATGGATGCCGAAACAGGTCTGCCGGTGGTGGATGCCTCGCGCTGTACGGCTTGCGGTGCCTGTGTCAAGGCTTGTCCGCGGGGCATTGTCGAACTGCGCAAGAAGTTCCCTGGCAACCGCCAGATTTATGTATCGTGTGTCAGCCACGACAAGGGAGCCGTGGCGCGCAAAATATGCGCCGCTGCCTGCATAGGGTGCGGCAAATGTCAGAAAACCTGTACGTTCGAGGCTATTACGCTGGAGAACAACGTGGCATGGATCGACAGTACGAAATGCCGTCTCTGCCGTAAATGTGCGGAGGCTTGCCCGACGCACAGCATTGTCGAACGCAATTTCCCCGCACGGCGGCCGGCTCCCGAAGCAAAGCCCGCGGCCACTGCGACGGTTGGAACCCCTAATCAAGCATGACGATGGTGAAGACTTTCCCGAGAGGAGGCGTACATCCTCCTGCCTGCAAAATCACTGCGGAGTCTCCCATTCGGACGGCTCCGCTGCCGCCCGAGGTGATTATCCCGCTGTCTCAACACATCGGTGCGCCGGCGACACCCATTGTCAAGGCCGGCGACAAGGTCCTGGCCGGGCAGTGCATTGCCGAAGCCGGCGGTTTCGTGTCGGCACCGGTGCACAGTTCGGTCTCGGGTACGGTGGTCAAGGTGGATGCTTTCCCGGATGTTTCCGGATATCGGCGTCCTGCGGTCCAGATCAAGGTCGAGGACGATGTCTGGGTGGATACCGTCGATCGGACTCCCGACCTGGTTTGCGCATCCGACCTGACACCGGAGGACATCATGGCGTCTGTCCGGTCGGCAGGTGTGGTCGGCATGGGCGGCGCGACGTTCCCGCTGCATGTCAAGCTTGCGGTGCCTCAGGGCAAGAAGGCGGAATTGCTGCTGGTCAATGCGGCGGAATGCGAGCCCTATCTGACTTGTGACCACCGGGTGATGCTGGAGCATGCTGCCGAGGTGGCGGCAGGCGTGGCCCTGCTTGTGCGTTCACTGCAGGTGGAACGGGCGGTCATCGGCATCGAGTCGAACAAGCCTGACGCCATCGCAGCCATGTCTGCGGCGGTGGCCGGCCGTCCCGGGATTTCCGTGGAGCCGTTGCGGGTAAAATATCCGCAGGGCGGTGAGAAACAGTTGATCAAGGCCATTACGGGCCGGGAGGTGCCTCCGGGTGGTCTGCCGGTCGATGTCGGTGTCGTGCCGTGCAACGTGGGGACGGCGCTGGCCGTTTATGAAGCGGTACTGAAACATAAACCGCTGGTTGAAAGGATCGTGACTGTGACCGGGCCGACGCTTGCCGAGCCTGCGAACTGGAAGGTGCGTATCGGTACGCCGTTCAGCTGGCTGGTGAATCTGTCGGGCGGCATGCCGGAGGATACCGGCAAGATTATCAGCGGCGGCCCGATGATGGGCAAAGCCGCATCTTCGCTCGAGGTGCCGGTCACAAAGGGTACGTCGGGCATCCTGCTGCTGCCGGCCTCCCAGTCGCTCCGGCGTCCTGCTTCGCCGTGTATCCGGTGCGGCCGCTGCGTGACGGTCTGTCCCATGGGGCTGGAACCGTATCTGTTGTCGAAACTCTCCGCGCTGTCGCGGCTCGACGAGGCGGAGCAGCACCATATTGCCGATTGCATCGAATGCGGTTCGTGCAGTTACACCTGTCCGTCCGCCCGCCCGTTGCTCGATTATATCCGTCTTGGTAAGGCGGTGGTGATGAAGAAATTGCGCCTTCAAGGCAGAAAATAACCAAGGAGTATGATGAAGAATTCATTAGTCGTCGCTCCGTCTCCGCATATCCATGATGCGGCTTCCGTGCCGCATCTGATGCGCGATGTGGTCATCGCGCTGATGCCGGCCTTCGCCGTGTCGGTGTACCGGTTCGGCTGGGGCGCGCTGTATGTGGCGGCGGTCTCGGTGGCATCGTGTATGCTGTTCGAATATTTGATCCAGCGCTACCTGCTGCACAGGCCTTCTTCTCTGAACGACTGGTCGGCGGTGGTGACAGGCCTGCTGCTGGCATTCAACGTGCCGTCCAACCTGCCGCCCGCTATCCTGGTTTTCGGGGCATTGACGGCCATCGGCGTGGGCAAGATGACTTTCGGAGGACTGGGGAACAACCCGTTCAATCCGGCGCTGGTCGGCCGTGTCGTGCTGCTGATTTCTTTCCCCGTGCAGATGACCACCTGGCCGGTGCCGCAAGGCTTTTCCACCGGCATTTTCGATGCCACGACGGGTGCTACGGCGCTCGGCATCCTGAAGGAGAGTACAGGTACGGTACAGGAGGCGATGGCGCAGATGCCTTCGTATTTCGACATGCTGACAGGCCGCATGGGCGGTTCCATGGGTGAGACGGCGGCCGCGGCCCTGCTGCTGGGCTTCGTCTATCTGCTGGTACGGCGGGTCATCACCTGGCACATCCCGGTGACGATCATGGCCACCGTGGCGGTCTTCACCGGCATTTTCTGGATGGCCGACAGCACCCAGTACGCCAGCCCGCTGTTCCATCTGCTTTCCGGCGGCCTGATTCTCGGTGCCGTGTTCATGGCCACCGACTATGTCACGTCGCCCATGACGCATGCAGGCATGGTTGTCTATGGCATCGGCATCGGTCTGATTACGGTGCTGATAAGGATGTACGGTTCCTATCCGGAAGGTATGTCGTTCGCCATCCTGATCATGAATGCGATGGTGCCTCTCATCAATCTGTATATAAGACCCCGCCGGTTCGGGGAGGAGGTGAAACGTGGCTAAAAAGGCTTCAACGCTGTGGAACATGGTGTTTACGCTGGGTGCGGTGTGCCTGGTGTCGTCGGCCCTGCTGGGTGCGGTCTACCGCGTGACGGCGGGTCCCAAGGCGGCGGCGGAACTGGTGAAGAAGACTTTCGCCATCGGCAAGGTGCTGCCGGCGTTCGACAATACGCCATACGAAGACATGTTCAAGATTCCGAGCGCCGACGGCGGCGACTCGCTGGTGTGCTATATCGGTCGCGTGGAAGGCCGCGAGGTGGGGACGGCCGTGCAGACCTGGACCATGAAAGGTTTCAACGGGCTGGTCCGCCTCATGGTCGGATTCGATGCCGAGGGCAAGATTTACAACATTTCGGTGCTGGAACAGAAGGAGACGGCAGGCCTGGGCGCCCGCATGACCGAGGCGGCGTTCCTCGACCAGTTCCGGTCGTTCGACCCCGGCGCACAGCCGCTCCGGGTCCGGCAGGACGGCGGGACGGTCGATGCGCTTTCGGCCGCGACCATCTCTTCCCGGGCTTTCTGCGATGCGGTGCAGCGGGCCTACGACAGTTATCTCAATCATAAAAAGGGACCTGCTTCCGACGCGGTGTCGGGTGCGACCGAGGTACAGTAAAAAACGACGGAAATGACGAATTGGCAAATTTTTTCCAAAGGTCTGATCAGGGAGAACCCGACGTTCGTCCTGATTCTGGGCATGTGCCCGGTGCTGGCCACGACGACGGCTGCCATGAGCGGCATGAGCATGGGTCTGGCTACGACGTTTGTGCTGGTCCTCTCGAACATGGTCATCTCAGCCATTGCACGCTTTATCCCGGATAAGGTGCGTATCCCTTCGTACATTGTCGTCATCGCCTCGTTTGTCACGGTGGTGGACCTGCTGATGGCGGCTTATGTCAACACGCCCGGTGCGGACGGCGGACCGAGCCTGTACGACCAGCTCGGCATCTTCGTGCCGCTCATCGTGGTGAACTGCATCGTGCTCGGACGGGCTGAGGCGTTCGCTTCGAAAAACGGGGTGTGGCCTTCTTTCCTGGACGGGCTGGGCATCGGCCTGGGCTTTACGCTGGCCCTGACCTTGCTCGGTGCCATCCGTGAGTTTTTCGGCGCCGGCACCTTCTTCGGCCTGCCGGTCCTGCCTGCCAGTATGAACGTGCTGGTCTTTATCATGGCGCCGGGCGCCTTCATCGTGCTGGGTTATGTGATAGCCCTTGTCAACCGCTTGCGCAAATCATAGAAAACAGGGTGTTATGGAATATATTCTGCTGATTGTTTCGGCCATTTTCGTCAACAATGTCGTCCTGTCGCAATTCCTGGGCATCTGCCCGTTCATGGGCGTTTCGAACAAGGTTTCCACGGCCATGGGCATGGGTGCGGCCGTGACCTTCGTCATGACGCTTTCATCGATTGTCACGTTCCTGATATACAAGTATGTGCTGGCTCCGCTCGACATTGTTTTCATGCAGACCATCACGTACATCCTGGTTATCGCCGCCCTGGTCCAGATGGTTGAGATTGTCCTGAAAAAGGTCAGTCCGGCGCTCTATCAGGCACTAGGCGTTTTCCTGCCCCTTATTACCACCAACTGTACCATCCTTGGTGTCACGCTGTTGCTGATACAGAAGGATTTTACGCTGGTTCAGGGAGTTGTTTATGCGGTGGCGACTGCTGTCGGTTTCGCCCTGGCGCTGGTGATTTTCGCCGGTCTCCGTTCGCAGCTCGAACTGGCCGATGTCCCCGAAGGCATGAAAGGCATGCCGGTGGCGTTCGTCACAGCGGGTATCCTGGCACTTGCATTTATGGGTTTCTCGGGCATGGTATAGGCCTTTGGTACGAATATTGCGGGCTAAGCAGTTCA
>JAEEGL014106934.1_pt1 | contig 11430 bp, 7 predicted proteins | sample 9134231 | NCBI WGS metagenome assembly JAEEGL01 (sample SAMN16246548, study PRJNA631951) | gut metagenome | biome: gut microbiome; feature: rumen; material: fiber-attached | host: Bos | place: Iran: Karaj | collected 2018-10
AAGCAATATATTTAGGAAAAGTAACAGTTGCAAGTACTAAAAAAAGTGCAAACGAGAGCTCTAATAGCACGGCTCCTGAAGCATATGAAAAAAAAGAGATTTCTCATGGACTTTACGATAATCTCGATAAAACCGCTGAGACCGCTTTTAAAGATTTTCTTTCAGATGGCGTAGATGGTAGTTGTTATATACAGGTAAAGAGTGATGCCGAAGATAAGACTATCAGTGCGAAGACTATTTCAAAAACATATTCTGGAAAAGAAGGCGGTACAGTTGAATTCTATAATGCTGGGGATGATGGCAAATATGAAGAACTTGCTTACTCAGTAAACTTTCCTCAGATTGAAGAAAAGCACGACGTAAACCTTGATGCTTCATATTCTGCTCTTGAGGGTACAAAATATGAAAACGTATGCAAGTTTGAGTTTGCAGAGGATCAGATACTTGAGAATAACGTGATCATTACAGTAAATGTAGGTGCTGATGAAGGAACTACATATTATATCCTTCGTGGAACAAGTGATGATGACTACAATACATTCGCAACATCAAATGTTGATGGTAATGGAAACATTGTATTCCAGACAGATACATTAGATAGTATTATCGTTACCACAACAGATATTGTAAGCTTAAGGCAAGCTGAAGAGGAAGCTATAAAGGAAGCTGAAAAGGCAGCACTTGAAGCATCTAAGGAATCATCTGTGGTAGAAAGTTTAACTGATGTCTCCGCAGAAGCGAATAGTGTAACTGATGAAAACGCAAAAGGGCTTTCATCAAAGCCTATAAATAGCCATATGCCTATAATCATTATAGCTTCTGCAATAGTGGCATTGTTAGGTGCGGTTTTAGGTGTTATTCTTTACAGAAAAAATAGAAGATAAGACGTTATAGATAGCGACAAAAGGCGACTGATCAAAGCATATGCTAAGATTAGTCGTTTTTTTTATTGTAAGCATTGAATTTTCATAATACCTATTTTGCTTGATTTATTACATAAATATATTATACTTTAAACGTAAATTTTAAAAAGGGATGAAAATAAAAAATGTTTAGAAGTATATATAAAAAAATAATATCAGCAGTATGCATATCGGTAGTTGCAGGAAGTGTACTGCTTCAAAAACAAAGCATAACAGCATACGCTTGGAATGATAATTCTACAGCATATGACCAGGCAATAACCAAAGATGCTGATGGTAACTGGGTAGTTACTTTCTATGACAAGGAACATACAAGTAATATTTATTATTCCACTGAAGGATATAAGCTAACCATTAATGGAGCAGATTACACACAGCAGTTATTTTTCAATGACAGATATACTGATTCAATCGTTGATGCTAATGGAATGGTTACGACTCAAAAAGTCATTCCTGCAGCAGATGTAAAAGCGGCATTCTATGCAATTGATAGTACTGGCGCTTTATACAATCAGTACGAAGCAGGTGATTATTCTAACATCCGTCTGGATGGCTTAATGTCAATTACTCATGAAGTAGGTGGAGTTAAGTATAATTCTATGTCCAGAAAATTCGGAGACGCAGTATATGATACAACTTTTCCTGATGGATACCTTTTATCCCTTATCGGACCAGACGGACTCTTTGACCTGTCCAACTCAACCGAGCTGTTAAACATGATAAAAGCCTATGGCTGGTCAGCATCAGATATCAAAGACCTGCTAAATACGCATACGAATAAGAACCTTAACAACTCAGTGTATGCACTGCTCGAAAAGCTTGCCAAAGAAGAGGCAGAGGAAAAAGAGAAGAAGAAAGAGGATGAACCCGGCACAGGTACAAACGTGCATAAGGTAGATCATATGTCGGGTAGGAACTACCCTATTTATAAGACCTATAATACTTCGGGAGAGTTTAACCTTGGCGAAGGTATTCCATCGGGCGAGAGCTTTACAAATGGAGTAAAGGCAGATGTGTGGTACGGTGTGTATGGCTGGACTAAAGTTGAAGGGGATTACATTATTCCTGTAACAGTAACATTTAGTGGTACATGGTATAGATATACATTGGAATTTAATGGATATGATGAAGATGGTGATCCTGAATATTCAGTAGAGAAAGAGGATTATGATTGGACTAATTCCTATACATTCTATTTAACAAGGTCGTATCTTTATTATTATTTGTCTTACATAGATACATCTATCTTGGATAATCTTGTAGTTCAGAATGGTTGCTTTGATTCTGATAAAACCTACACAAACGGAATCAGCGTTGAAGCTGAAGGCGTACATGATGATGAAGATGTTACATATACGACATATTACAGCTCCAATGAAGAGCTTCATACTATAAAGCCATCAGCAGCTCCTGAAGTTGATATGGGATATTGCAGTCCATCATCATTTAATCCTACATCTTATGAAGGGCTTGCAGAAGAAGAGCTTGGTGGTGTTACTGTATGGAATGATTATCTTTCAATAAATGGAAAGACATATATCGATAACCAAAAGGTAACAGGTTCAGATCAAGAAAATAATAAGAAAGCGGTTGCACCAACTCCTAAAGATATTGAAGAAGCTGATTATGAAGCAGTGCAGTATGAAAATACGCAAGGCGTAACTATTCCTAAAGAAATAAGGAATGCTTCATATACAACAACTCTTAATGCTACATATAAATCACTTCTTCCACCAATGGGACTTTCAAAGAGCTGGAGCTCTAAGGGTGATAACTGTATTCTTTCCGGATATGAAAATAATGAGCCTATCATTGTACATACGCCTGTTATCTCTCCGGTAAAGATAATTACAGACCATACAGCCGGAGATGATACGCAGCTTGTAAATCAGAACAGTAAGGGCGGTGCAGAATGGGAAGACCTTGATGAAAAGTACTGGCTGCGTCTTGATAGTACATATTCGTTCCAGTTCCAACCTTATAAGTGGCTGCAGGATATCTTGGACCTTTCAAGTGATGAACTTATTCAGCAATTTGGTAGAGACTTACAGGGATATTCTGAAGGGCATGCAACCACCAAGTTTGACAAATACGTTAAATGGAAGAGGGTTAAGTTCCCATTTGATGTATGTGTGAACGGTGTATTTTACGAAGTTGGAGAAGACGGAGCATATACTGATTCAGTTACAGGAGAGACATATACTTATCGTGATGCTGAAACGGGAATCCAGTATACTAAATGGATATATCTTCCAATAAGTAGCGATACTGCGGTTGATTTTTACATTCCTTCATGGGCAGATGAAACAACCACAACCTTCCAAGATAGGCAAGGATATTACAAGATCAAATATGAGGTTGCAGCATATAACGTTATAGATCAGTTCATGACAAATAACGAAGAAAAGAAAGAAGAGCTTGAAAACTCCAAGTGGAATCCAAACGAAGGAACACCAGGAGGCGAAGATACTTCAAGATATGTAGCAACTTATGAGATAGGTGTAAATCTTTCAGGATGGATATATGACTTCCAAGTTGTAGGTACAACAAATGCAAGTATCTATGATAAGGAAACTGCAGAAGAGAACAAAGGCCAGTTTTATAATCAGAAATACTCTTTCGCGCTCAACAAGGAAGAAAAGAAATCCGGTGTATACAACAGACTTGGAACCAAGGATATAAGATACGCTTTAGATGGAATCACGACAGATAATTGGAATAAGAATAATACGATAGCTCTTTCAAAGGGACGCTCAACATCATTTAGTGATATGGGTGGATTATGGAAAGGACAGTATTTCACATTCACAGTTAAGACAATTGCTAATCTTTATGATGCAACAGACTATCTTGAGATATTGCCTGACTTTAGATACGTAGATAATGACGGAAACATATATAGAAATGACAATGCTTCAGAAGATGATGATGTTCAATTCTATTATTCACTATCAACAGGCGAGAAATTCTATAAGTTTGGTTCAAGCGCTGGTGACGGAGTAAGACTAAGCACATATCTTGGCGATGATATGTTTGAAGGCTCATACTATGATGGTAGAACAGAATCCCATGGAAATGATGACCTGACATACTCGGCAAACACATACTACGCACATATAACAAATCCGGTTCATTACTATATGAATAATACCGTAAATAACTACAACCTTGAAAAGATTAAGCTTAATGGAACATTAAGGCTTCTTACAGGAAATCTTGAGCAGCTTAATGGAAATCTAGGAAATGGTCCGACTTCACTTAAGACTCTTTCAGAGCTATATGCTTATAACGGAAGTGATGCAGATGTAAGTGGAATAACAGAACTTGATAATCAGTTGCATAGCTCAATGCAGACATGGTTTGGACAGTATTATATCCCCACTGAATTCTATGTCGTAAGAAAAGAAGTTCTTGAAGATTATATTGTTCCAACATCTTCAGGAAGTCTTGACCGAAATGGTGATGGAGAAGTTGATCTTAGAGATTACGTAGATGCACATTATACAGATGAGTCACATTCTAAAATCGAAGGTGGAGTAGCAACAGACGCTCCAATCTTTGACACCGAAGGGTATGTTGTTATCAACTTTGATATAAAGTCATATGATAACAGCGAACCACATCTTAAATATAATGGTGGAAACAGTAATGGTGGTATGTGGAGCACTGAAAAAGGTGGTCCAATACCTGATATTGAGACAGGTGGTATTCCAGATATTACTATTCCTGGTGAGCCTGGGGATGTTGCAATCATTGAATTAAAACACAGCACACAAGATAAGTATTCAGTTAGAATCCTTTTCATTGACTAAAAAATTGCACTGGTACAGCGTTTTTGAGAAAAACGAATGCCAGTGCAATAATTTTGTAATCAAAATCATCAACTAAATGGTTTTTATTTACTTTTTATAAAAGTATAATATAATTAAAAAGAAAGGATAAAAGTTGTTTAAATTAAACACTTTTTTTGATTATGAGAAAAAAGAAAAAACGTATAATTATTGGCGCAATCACTGGACTTGCCGTAGTCTTAGCTTCCACAGGTATATTTTTAGTGAATAATAAAGAAGCGCAAAAGGTAATAAATGTAAATGTCTTAAAAAGAGAATATTCAGAAAAACAGGATGAAGAGTCTAAATACCCATATCTATCAGAAACTACATTTGATAGTACGAATGAGATTGATATGAGAGTGTTTGAATTCCCATTTAATAAAAATGCTGGGGAATATACGGACAACATAACTCTTTATTCTTCATATACTGATATTTTTGAGAATTTTTATGATATGGCAGAAGAGACTACCTCAGAGTACTTTTTAAAAATTCTCGGAACAGGATACAGAGAAATCAGTGAGGATGAAGAAAAATATAAAGAAGAACTCATGAATTTAATCACAACCGATTCAATCCATGGTGTAGTCTCGGACAATTATGTATCAGATATGTCTTCATGGATCACGGACAATGAGTATCAGGGAATAGCAACATATACAAGTGATTCATCTCTTATATGGACAATGGGCGGATATGGATATATGAGAGGGGTTCTCGATGTTGAAGTGTTTAGTGATACAAAAGGGATAAGCATGGATTGTCTTCCTGATGGAATAGAAGCCAAGGATGGAAAAAAGTACATAGTCGATACAGTGTTAGTGTACGACAGTTCAGAAAATAAATTAAGAGTCAGTGATGTAGAGATAATCGCTGATATTAGCTAATTATGTGGAGGAAAAAGAAATGGCTAATGTGGCAATGCTAAGAATGAAGGTAAAATATGCACCTACCAAAAACAAGGTGATAGCAGTGATTACTAGCGGAGTAATCGTTATAGTGCTATTGAGTCTTGTGATAGGGGGATATTATAAGAAACATTATGCAACAAAAAAATATGTATTATCAATGCTTACTGCCAATAGTGCAGCTGAAGGAAATATTTCTGATGTGAATTATGGAACAATATCCAAAGTTGTGGCAAAAGAACTCGATAATTCACTTGACGGAATGGATTTCTCAGATCTATCTGATAAGCAGGTGTCTGAACTTATGACAATGCTTTCAAACTATCTTGATACAGCGCTTGTAGATATGACGGAGAAGCAAATCAAAGATCTTGCGTCACAAATAATAGCTCATGAGCTTGCAGGTAAGATTGCAGAAAATGAAGAACTAATGAAGAAATATAAGACAGAAACAGAGGAAGAACTTGAAAAGAAGATTCAGGAATTCACGACTCTTGTTTCAAATTATTCAGGTTCAAGCACAACTACGCTTTCATCCCTTGCTAACGAACTAAACCTTACTGAACAGGAACTTCTTAAGACAATAACAAATAAAACAACAATTCTTGATAACAAATTTACAGTTTTAGTCAATACAGCAAATACAGATATATCAACTTTAGCAAGTGCGCTTAATATGTCTGAAAAAGAGTTAAGGGAACTAATAGAGAAGTACAACATATCGACAACTAACAATATTAATTCTCTTAGCACGTACACTCAGACAAATTTTGCTTCTCTTGCAAGTGCTCTTGAAATGACAGAGGATGAGCTTAAGAAATTAATTCAGGAAAACTCTGATAAAGAAGAGACTGATATTGCTGCAATGGCTAGTGCTCTTAATATGTCTGAAAAGGAGTTAAGGGAACTAATAGAGAAATACAATACAGCTAGAATGACAGACATTACAGCATTAGCAGAAGCTCTTGGTTTGACAGAGGAAAGCCTTTTATCAACTATTGAGAAAAATACTAATGATTTTAATGATCAGATAAGAATCGTTAAAAACGATTATAATAACAAGATTTCATCACTTACTCAGTATACAGACGAAAATCTTGCAGCATTAGCATCTGAGCTTGGTATGACTAAAGAGGAATTACAGACACTTATTTCATCAAATTACACATCCCTTACAAATGATATACAAGAACTTGGAAATGAGATGGAATTAAGCGACGAAGAATTAAGAAAAAAAATAGGTGATACATACACAATCCTTAATTCGGGCTTAGAAGATCTTGCTGATACACTCAATATTACAGAGGAAGAGTTGTTGAAAAGAATAGCATCCGGAGATGAGTCATTAACTAACGATTTAAATGCGCTTGCGGAACAGGCCGGAATTACAGAGGCGCAGTTACGAGACCTTATAGAGAAAAACTTCACATCTCTTACAACAGATATATCTGACCTTGCAGAAGCTTGGGGAATAAGCGAGGCAGAATTAAGACAGATAATTGCTAACAACTATTCAACATTAGACACTGGCTTAAGCAATCTTGCATCGAGCTTAAATATGACTGAAGAGGAGTTGATTGCCAAAATAACAGCAGGAGATGAATCACTATCTGGCGATCTTGCAGCATTGGCAGAGCAGACAGGACTTACAGAAAAGCAATTAAGAGAACTCATAGCAGGTAATTTTACTACTTTATCTGAAAGTATTACAACTCTTTCAGACAATACCAATACTCAGATTAGTAATGTCACAAACCACATTAATACTGTAGATTCCACTATTCCATCTTACGAGTTCTCAACAGATTCCGATGGAAAGACAACAGTAAAAATTACTGTTCCAACATCTCATAAGTAAAAGGTGGAATTACATGGGAAAAATTAGTAAATATATAAAACAATTTTATAAACTTGGTGTACTAAGCCTGCTAGGTGGACTGGCATTTGTATTCTGTAATGGAAGCATTTCTGAAGCATATAATGGTTCAAATATTTTCGACTTTTCATTATCAGATACAATAGCATCATATGGACGTATAGAAGAGTATCTTGACAACAATACGGAAGTAAATATAGATGCTAATGATATTCTTGAGAACCGTAATGCGCTTCTTGAATTACAGAGGCAGATGGGTGGTGTATCATCCAAAATATTCACCTATGAGACTACTGACGGGCATATATATATGGTTACAGGAGCGCATACATCTATTAAGGGGATGGATTCTGATAAGGCAGAAGTTGTAATAAATGCTGAAAAGGAAGGAAAATCCTCAGTTACTCATGATGGCGATACGATAAATCTTATTGATGGTGGAAATACTACATGGCAAAAAGTATATTAAGAAAGGGACAGAAATGCTTAAACTCATAAAGAATAACTGGAAAAGAATAATTCCACTGGCAGCCTGTGGTGTCATGATTATATCAACTACAGCCAATGCAGCTACTAACAGATATGGTTCTATTAAGTCAGATGGAATAATTAATTATGAACTTGAGGGAACAAATCAGTCAGTATTGATAGATGCAGATGATATCAAGGATAATGCCAAGGCTATAGATGTTCTTGATGCTCAACTTAATGATCTTTCATTTAAGTATGGCACAGAAAATGAAGTGCTAAGAAATGGAAGTACTAACGAAAAGAAATATTATTGGGCAAAAAATTCAAATGGTTCATGGGTTAAGATTGGAGCTGTTGGAAATGCAGAGCCATGGATGGTTCTTTCCAATGATGGAACAAATGCTATTACATTCAGTTCTGAGAGTGGTGTTGATATAGCTGGAACCATGGATAATAAAGCAGGAACAACTCAGAGTGCTACCGCAAGTATAAATGGCGATTCATTGAGGCTTCAGATTCCAACCAATGCCTATTACACTACAAATTCTTATTTGACAATGAATCCAGGTTCAGCAGCTCAAGCAAATGTATTAAAGGGAAAAACATTTACATCTACATCCGGAGTAAATGTTGCAGGAACCATGAATGACTATAGTTCTTCATCAGCTCTTGCTTCTTCCATTACTAATGTAAATAATACTGTATATGTAAAACCCCAAAACACTGGATACTATACATCTAGTTCAACACTGAATACAGGAATTGCGTGGAAAGGAGCTTTGACCAATGCTCTTGTAGAGTCATTTGCTGCAGGCTACTACACAAGTAATAGCGTATCAATAAAGTCAGGAACAATATCATCAGGAAGTGCTTCTAACCAGAGCAACTACCTTGGAATATCAGTTCCCGCAGCTGGCTATTATAAGTCTGGAACTATTCTAAAAACAGGTATCTTATATAATCCTAAAGGAACAGCAGCAGCGTATTCTGCAAGCAATAATGGAGGTAATCTATCAACTTCTTCCAGTGCTATTTCATTGGCAGGCTCAGCAGTAAATCTTCCAGTTGGTCAAAAGATTACTATTCCTGCTGGCTATTACAGTTCTGCTATTACAATTAATAATGCGGTAAAAAGTTATGCAACATCAACAGCTCAGACATGTAATATTGCGAATACAAATAGTAAGCTTTATGTAAAGCCTGCAAACAACGGATACTATACTACAAGTTCAAGCTTCAATACTGGAATTGCTTATAATCCGAATAAGTCAGTTGCTTCTTCAAAATCTACTGCTGCAGCAACAGGTGTAGGTAATACATCATCGTCTAATATTAACCTGGCTGTAGATCAGAAAGTTACGATTCCTGCTGGATATTATCCATCAGCAACGGTAATTCAAAACGTAGCAGATGAAGGTTCGGCATATAACAAAGGATATAGTGCAGGACGAACACAAGGACGTAGTGATGTAACATCTGCACCTAACTCATATAGCCTATATACAAAGTCCCAGTATGATGCAAATTACACATCAGGTAGAACAACTGGGCAAAATGATGTAAAGAACAATCCTAATAGTTATGGCCTTTATACGAAGTCCCAATATGACGATAACTATAGTAGTGGATATGGTGCAGGACGTACACAAGGCCAAAATGATGTTACAAGCAATCCTAATAATTATGGCCTTTACACTAAATCACAGTATGATGCAAACTATAATACTGGCTACAATAATGGTTATGGCATAGGAGCTGCTAGTAGTAATTTCATCATTAACGAACTAATGGATTTTAGTGGTCAAAACTATACATTTTCGTTTAATGCTAGAGAAGGTGGCTCATATTCCTTCGTTATGTACTACTTTCAGACAGGAGGAAGTTTCATCGGAATAGGTTCTGGATGGTCTTTAAATGTAAGCGGCGCTAATTCAGCATGGAATGGTAATCGTCCTGACCTATTGCAATACGAAAGTAAATCAGACGCATATCCAGGAGGAGGAATAGTAATTAATTCTAGTGGAATGATAGGCTGTGGTCAAGCGGGTACATGCACAGTTTCTATTAATTTTGGAAACAACCTAAGTCAAGGTAAACTATATATTAGTATATGTGGTGTAAGCGGTTAAATTGTCTCTTTCACTATAATAAATTTAAGGGATAAGGTGCGGTCTTTTCTTCAACAGCGCCTTATCCCTTTCGTATGGGTGTTATCATTATATTATTCTCGTTTTGACAACTTATTTTGAAAATTGATAGTTTGCATATTGAATTGTACCTGTCTCTGAATATAGGTATATTGCTAGATCGCAGTCACGCTCAATTGTGCATTCCCAACTATCAGAATTAGTATAATCGCAAGACGCTATTTGTTCGCCACCAGTGGTTTTTACTTCAATCTTTTTGCGCGCATCAGTTCTCATACCATAGAATTTAAGTCGTGTACCATTTTGAATACCATACGTGTCATATCGGATATATGCACCAGGTCCTTTTTCATATGCTTCAACAACAAGATAACCAGCTTGTGTAGTTCGAGCATAGCTCAATCCATCATTATAATTAGCATCATATTGTGATTTAGTATATAAGCCATAATGATTAGGATTGTTTGTAACATCACTTTGGCCTTGTGTACGTCCTGCGCCATAGCCATTATTATAGTTATTGTCATACTGAGACTTTGTATAAAGATTCCAATTATTAGGATTGTTTGTAACATCATTTTGGCCTTGTGTACGTCCTGCGCCATAGCCATTATTATAATTATTGTCATACTGAGATTTCGTATAAAGACTCCAATTATTGGGATTGTTTGTAACATCCTGCTGACCAGTTGATCTACCTGATGTGAAATTATTATCGTATTGAGTTTTAGTATATAGATTATATGAATTAGGACTGCCTGTGACATCATTACGTCCTTGAGTTCGTCCTACACTATATCCATTGTTATATGCCGAACATTAAAATTAAACTCCAATATCTGAAATAATCTTTTTGTGACTAGGAATTTTGTTTTATGGTATTAATGCCTATCAAGGACTACTGTATATAGAACCTACTCCATGAGGATATTCGTCACTTTTTTGTACTGCTGTAATAATACATTCTTCACCGCCATTAATTCTATAATAGTATCCAATATCATGCGTATTATTTACATACTTACTATATATTTCTAATGATGTTATTGTTGAATTGGAACCATTATTGTAGCCAGTATTATATCCAGTATTATAGTTTGCATCATACTGTGATTTAGTGTAAAGGCCATAATTGTTAGGGTTGTTCTTTACATCATTTTGCCCGGTTGTTCTACCTGATGTGTAATTTGCATCATACTGGGACTTTGTATATAGGCTATATGAGTTAGGTGCAGATGTTACATCACTACGTCCTTGTGTTCGTCCTGCACT
>JAEEGL014480192.1_pt1 | contig 11430 bp, 10 predicted proteins | sample 9134231 | NCBI WGS metagenome assembly JAEEGL01 (sample SAMN16246548, study PRJNA631951) | gut metagenome | biome: gut microbiome; feature: rumen; material: fiber-attached | host: Bos | place: Iran: Karaj | collected 2018-10
GAGGCTGCGGCTACACATCTTGGAAATAACAATCCATATTGCCAGGATAACAAATCAGGTTACACTGTATTTTCTAAAACCAAAAGCAAAGCTGAGCTTACAGATTTTGTTAGGCAGCTTATAGATTTTAGAAAGAAGCACAAGTGTCTCAGGGTTGAGAATCCATTTTTGATGAATGACTACAGACATTTAGGTCTTCCAGATATGTCCTTCCATGGCACAGAACCATGGATGATGTCTATAGGTGAGGAACAAAAGGCACTTGGAGTTTTATATAACGGTGCGTATGTTGACGAAAACGAAGAGGTTTTTGTTTGCTATAACTATCATTATGATGCTATAGATATGGCACTGCCGTTGTTATCCCCAGGAAAACGATGGCGCCTGTGTTTTAATACTGCTGATTATGATGGAGATTTTTCTCCAAAGCCTATACATGACCAGCAATCAATTAATGTTCCAGGCAATTCCATTAGTGTTTTAGTTGGAATTAAAGTAAAGAAAGGTATGAATTAAATGAAGGCTTGGGAACATTTTAAAACGATTACACATCATAGACATTTAGTTATGAAGGGCTGCTTCGCAGTTGGTTTATATAAACAGGGACTGTTACATGACCTTTCTAAATATTCCTTTGTAGAATTCCAAGTTGGGGCAAAATATTATCAAGGGGATAAAAGTCCTAACAATGCTGAAAGAGAAGCCAATGGGGTATCTATGGCATGGCTTCATCACAAAGGAAGAAATAAACATCATTTTGAATACTGGATTGACTACGCCTTAGATGGAAAATCTGGTATGGCTGGTATGAAAATGCCAGTTAATTACGTGGTAGAAATGTATTGCGACAGAGTGGCAGCATGTAAGACTTACCAAAAGGATGCTTACACAGACAGAAGTGCTCTTGAATATTACAACAGAGGTAAGGCAAAATATCTTATGCACCCTGATACAGCGGTGTTACTAGAGGATATGCTTACCCATCTTGCAAATGAGGGAGAAGAAGCTACAAACCAATACATCAGAAAGAATATATTACACAATAAATAATTGGAGATAATGCATTATGGAAAAGGAAAGAAAAGTTTTATACTCAGGTATGCAGGCTACAGGAAAGCTTACGCTTGGAAATTATATAGGAGCACTTAAGAATTGGGTTAATCTTAACGAAGAATATGATTGCTTCTTCGGTGTTATGGATTTACATTCACTTACAGTTAGACAGAACCCTACTGAATTTAAGCAAAATGCTAGACGCATCTACACACAGTATGTAGCTGCAGGTCTTGATCCTAAGAAGAATTGTATCTATTTTCAGTCACATGTACCAGCACATGCTGAGCTCGGTTGGGTTTTAGATTGTTTCACATACATGGGTGAGCTTAACCGTATGACTCAGTTTAAGGACAAGTCAGCAAAGCACGCAGATAATATTAACGCAGGTTTATTTACATATCCTGCATTAATGGCAGCAGATATTTTACTTTATCAGGCAGATTTAGTTCCAATCGGAGCTGACCAGAAGCAGCATTTGGAAATCTGCCGTGACGTTGCAGAAAGATTTAACAACATCTACGGTGATGTATTTACCATTCCAGAAGGATACTTCCCTAAGGCAGGTGCAAGAATTATGTCTCTTGCTGAGCCTAATAAGAAGATGTCAAAGTCAGATGAGAATGTTAATGCAACAATCTATCTTATCGATGACAAGGATACAATCATTCGCAAATTCAAAAAGGCTGTTACAGATTCTGATGCTGAGGTTAGATATGATGTTGAAAACAAGCCAGGTGTTTCTAACCTTATGGAAATCTATGGCGTTGTTACAAACAAGACTATGGATGAGGTTGCAAAGGAATTTGAGGGCAAGGGCTATGGCGACTTTAAGCTTGCTGTTGGTGAGTCAGTAGCAGATATGCTTGCTCCATTCCATGAAAGATGCCGTGAGCTTGAGCAGGATAAGACCTTCATTAACGAATGCATTAAGGAAAATGCTGATAAGGCATCTTACTTCGCAAACAAGACCTTAAGAAAGGTTCATAAGAAGTTAGGTTTAACAGAAAGAATTAAATAGTTATAATAATATTGATTTTTAGACAGGCGTATGTTAATATAACGCCTGTCTAATTTTTTTAAAATTCATTTCCTATCCGTAAGGAGATTAATTGTATAGTATTGTTAATACAGCTACCATTTTTGGTATCGATTCAAAGCTAATATCTGTGGAAGCAGATATTTCTGAAGGTATGCCCATTTTTGAGATGGTGGGATATCTATCCTCTGAGGTGAAGGAGGCAAAGGAGCGAGTTAGAGCTGCATTAAAGAATGCAGGGTATGCCTTGCCTATTAAACGAATCACCATTAATTTATCCCCAGCAAGCATTAGAAAAACGGGTGCAGGGTTCGATTTACCTATTGCTGTGGCTATTTTATCGGCCATAGGCGTAATTGAATGCGAAAAGCTTTCATCTATATGCCTTTGCGGAGAAATTGGCTTAGATGGCAAAATACAGCCGATTAACGGTGTGCTATCAATGGCGATAGAGGCTAAAAAGCAGAATTTTGAAATACTAATTGTTCCAAAGGAGAATCTTCTTGAAGCGAGACTTGTTTCAGGCATAAAAACCATCGGAGTTGAAAACATATCCGATGTAATAGAGCTTATGAATGAAGGTCGATTTGAAGAGGAGGAGATTAAGGCAGAAACCAGTGCTGTAATCACTGAGGAAGATTATGATTTTTCAATGATTAATGGGCAGCAGGCATTGCGCAGGGCTTGTGAGGTTGCTATTTCAGGCATGCATAATATGCTTATGGTAGGACCTCCCGGGGCTGGAAAATCAATGATTGCTAAATGCATTCCATCAATCCTTCCTGAGATGGATAATGATGAGCAGCTGGAGTTATCCAAAATTTATTCTGTTTGCGGAATGTTTGATGAAAGAAAGGGGCTTATTACCTCACGACCTTTTAGAAGTCCTCATCACACTGTTTCAGCTCAGGGACTTGTAGGAGGGGGACACAATCCTCATCCTGGGGAAATATCCTTAGCTCACAGGGGCGTTTTGTTTTTAGATGAGCTTACAGAATTTAATAAAAGTACATTGGAGATTTTAAGACAGCCTCTTGAGGATAAGCAGGTAAATATTTCACGAGCAGCAGGTAGCTTTACTTTTCCTGCAGATTTTGTGCTAGTTGCTGCAATGAATCCATGCTCATGTGGATATTATCCTGATTTAAACAAGTGCCATTGTACCAGAATGTCGATTCAAAGATATTTGTCGAAGATATCTCAGCCATTGTTGGATAGAATCGATATTTGTGTTGAGGCGCCAACATTAAATTTTGCCCAGATATCCATGAGGCAAAGTAACGAAAGCTCAGCTGATATCAGACAACGTGTAATTAGATGTCATGAGATTCAAAGAAAGAGATATAAGAATTACGATTTCAAATTTAACAGTCAGATTCCAAGTGGGCTGATGAATAAATTTTGTAGTCTCACCGATGAAGAAATTGAATATATGGAATGTATGTATGAAAAATATTCCCTTACCGCACGAACCTATCACAAGGTTTTAAGAGTTGCCAGAACCATTGCGGACATGGCAGAAAGCGAAGATATTCTTATGGAACATCTGCAGGAGGCCATGTGTTATCGTGGTCTGGATAAGAGATATTGGGAGGAGGGAATTTAATGGAAAACATACATTACCAATATTTCTTTATGAAAAATGAAAACGTGCCATACAGCAAAAAGGCTAAATTAATAGACTATTTTTACGATAGCTATAACATATACAATGCCACTAAGGCAGAACTTATGGCTTCGAAACTGTTAGAGGAAAAAACAGTTGATGCTTTCTTAAGCTACAAAAGCAGCTTTGATTTAGAGAAGGAGTATTATGATTTTTGCAATTCACCTTTTTCTTTTGTAACTGTGGAAAGTGATGCTTTTCCAGAAAAGCTTAGGAATATTTATGATGTTCCTTACGGACTGTTTTATATAGGAAAGCTACCTGATTTTCAAAGAGCAGTTTCAATTGTTGGAGCCAGAAGATGTAGCGCCTATGGCAAAAAGATGGCACTGGAGCTTGGAGAAAAGCTTGGGGCAGGTGGCTTTACTGTTATTAGTGGTATGGCCAGAGGCATTGACACCTATGGTCATAGAGGCTGCCTTGATAAGGGCGGAAACACTGTTGCCATATTAGGCAGTGGATGTGATGTAATTTATCCTAGCGAAAACAGATTATTATATGAAGAAATAGTTTCATCTGGTGGAGCTGTTGTTTCGGAATATCAAATGGGAGCCAGTCCACTTCCTATGAATTTTCCAAGAAGAAACAGAATAGTATCTGCACTTTCTGATATAGTGGTAGTTATTGAGGCCAGGGAAAAATCAGGTTCTTTGATAACGGCAGATTTTGCTTTAGAGCACGGTAAGGATATTTATGTCACACCAGGAAGGATAGGGGATAGCTTAAGTACAGGCACAAACAAGCTTATTGCCCAGGGGGCAGGAATTATCTATGACATTGATGCATTTATAAATCAGCTTTTAGAAGCCTATGGACAAAGTCCAAATGTTAAAAAAGTTAAAAAAACAAATCCTAAGCTTTCCAGCGAGCAAAAGAAGGTTTATGATTTATTTGATGAATATCCAAAAAGTCTTGCAACAGCATTAGAAGAAAGCAAAATGGATTATTTAAAACTATTATCTCTTGTGTTGTCTTTGGAGAAGCAAGGATTGCTTACAGAGGTCTTCAAAAATAATTACGTAAAAATGGGATGATTTGTAGTCAGATTACATACCACTTATTTGAATTGTTCCATCAATAGAGATAATTTTTTCTTGAAAATAAAAAAATAATGTTGTATAGTGAGAAACGATTTCTATTTTAAGATATAGGAGCAAATTTAAATGGCAAAAAATCTAGTTATTGTGGAGTCGCCTGCGAAGGTGCATACAATCAAGAAATTTTTAGGCAGTAATTATGAGGTTATGGCTTCTCAAGGTCATGTTAGAGACATGCCAAAGAGCCAGCTTGGCTTTGACCCAGATAATGATTTTGAACCTAAATATATTACAATTCGTGGAAAGGGAGAGTTGCTTGCAGCACTTCGTAAGGAAGTAAAGAAAGCAGATAAGATTTATCTCGCAACTGATCCCGACCGTGAGGGAGAAGCTATTTCATGGCATCTTACTCACGCCCTTAATTTACAAGATAAAAAGGTATATCGTATTACCTTTAACGAAATTACAAAAACAGCTGTTAAAAACGCACTCAAGAATCCTAGAGAAATTGACATGGATCTTGTTGATGCTCAGCAGGCTAGACGTATGCTTGACAGAATGGTTGGATACAAGATTTCACCACTTCTTTGGGCAAAGGTTAAAAGAGGCTTATCGGCTGGACGTGTTCAGTCTGTAGCCCTTCGTATTATCTGTGATAGAGAAAAAGAAATCGATTCTTTTATCCCACAGGAATATTACACTCTTGATGTTTTACTTGATGCAGAACATTCTAAGAAACCAATCGTCGCTAAATATTATGGCGATACAACCGGTAAAAAGGACATTTCAGATAAGGAAAGTCTTGATAAAATTATGGAAGATTTGAAGGGTGCTGATTTTTCAATAGCATCTATCAAAAAGGGTACTAGAGAGAAAAAAGCGCCTCTTCCATTTACAACATCTACTATGCAACAGGAAGCTTCAAAGGCTTTGAACTTTTCAATTCAAAAGACAATGAGCGTTGCACAGCAGCTTTATGAAGGTGTTAGTGTAAAGGGACATGGTACAATCGGTCTTATTACATACCTTCGTACAGATTCAACCAGAGTTTCCGACGAAGCTAGAGCAGCTGCAGAAGAATTTATTACCGGCAACTACGGTGAGAATTATCTTTCTAAGGCAAACCCTTCGGTTAAGAAGAATAGCAGTAAGGTACAGGATGCCCATGAGGCCATTCGTCCTGCTAACATTGAGCTTATCCCTTCAGAAATCAAGGATAGCTTAACAAGAGACCAATTTAGACTTTATCAGCTTGTTTGGAAGAGATTCGTTGCAAGCCAGATGGCAAATGCAATTTATGATACAGTATCTCTTAGTGTACAGGCCAAGAATCATGTGTTCACAGCAGCTGATTCATCTATTAATTTTGATGGATTTATGATGATTTATGTATCTGCTGATGACGAAGAGGAGTCAAAGACTCATCCACTTTCAAAGCTTACTGAGGATACTAAGCTTAAATTCAATAGCTTTGAAGAAAAGCAGCACTTTACTCAGCCGGCGCCTCATTTTACAGAGGCTTCACTTGTTAAGACTCTTGAGGAGCTTGGAATTGGTAGACCAAGTACTTATTCGCCTACCATCACAACATTAATTAAGCGTCACTACATCACAAAGGAAGCAAAGAATCTTTTTGTTACAGAGCTTGGAGAGGTTGTTAATTCTATTATGGAAGCATCCTTCCCAATCATTGTAGATGATAAGTTTACAGCTAATCTTGAGCTTCTTTTAGATGGAGTAGAAGAAGGTAATGTTGAATGGAAGTCTGTTGTTAGAAACTTCTATCCAGATCTTGAAAAGGCTGTTAACGTTGCAGAGGAAGAGCTTGCAAAGGTTGAGATTCATGATGAGGTTACAGACGTTATCTGTGAGGAATGTGGTCGAAACATGGTTATCAAATTCGGTCCTCACGGAAAATTCTTAGCATGCCCAGGATTCCCAGAATGTCGCAACACAAAGCCATTCCTTGAGAAGATTGGTGTTCCTTGCCCTAAGTGTGGTGGTGATGTTGTTATCAGAAAGTCACAGAAGGGTAGAAAGTTCTATGGTTGTGCTAATCACCCAGAGTGTGATTTTATCAGCTGGTCTAAGCCAACTACTGAAAAATGTCCTAAGTGTGGAACCTACATGGTTGAAAAGGGCAATAAATTAGTTTGCGCCAACGATGAATGCAGATTTGTTGAAAATCAGAATAAATAGCATAAATTTTCTGATATTATTTGTAATTTGTTCTAATCGGTGCTATAATATACACAAATTTCACAAAATTAGGGGAAAGATGATTATGAATGTTTGAGTATGTTTAGATTTAGGAGGAATATAGTTTAAAATGAGTGTACAGTTATTAGACAAGACAAGAAAGATTGGAAAGCTTCTTCATAATAACAATTCATCAAAGGTAGTATTCAATGATATCTGTTCTGTACTTACAGAAATCCTTGATTCTTCAGTACTTGTTATTTCAAAGAAGGGTAAGGTACTTGGACTTTCACATCTTCCAAATACAACAGAAATCGGCGAGCTTATCGTTGATGAGGTTGGTGGTTTTATTGATCCTCTTTTAAACGAAAGATTACTTTCAATCCTTTCAACAAAGGAAAATGTTAATCTTAAGACTCTTGGCTTTGAAAAATCTGATATCGATATGTATTCAGCAATCATTGCTCCAATTGATATTGCAGGCGAAAGACTTGGAACATTATTTGTTTATAGATTTGACAAGCAGTACGATATTGACGATATCATCTTAACAGAGTACGGCACAACAGTTGTTGGTCTTGAAATGATGCGTTCAGTTAACGAAGAGTCTGCAGAGGAAAACAGAAAGCTTCAGGTAGTTAAAAGTGCTATTTCAACACTTTCTTACTCAGAGCTTGAAGCAATCATTCACATCTTTGATGAATTAGATGGTAACGAAGGGGTGTTGGTTGCATCAAAAATTGCCGATAGAGTAGGTATAACAAGATCAGTTATCGTAAACGCTCTTCGCAAGTTCGAGTCGGCAGGTGTTATCGAGTCTCGTTCTTCAGGTATGAAGGGTACATACATTAAGGTATTAAATGATGTTGTATTTGATGAGCTTGATGAAATTAAGAAAAATAAATAAAAGGATTTGTGTTATAAAAGGACTTACTTAAAGTAGGTCCTTTTTGTTTATTTATAAAAAGTTCTTATTTTTCATAACTTATACACAAAAATAGCATAATATATATATAAACATCTAATAAAAAATTAAGGTTCGATACAACGTCTTGTATTTGGTTTGTGGGAATTGCACTAGATGATGTAAAAATCCCTTGTGTTTTTTTACATATTATTTATAATTAAAATTAATCTAGGAGGTTTATTTTATGATTACTTCGGATGCTTTTGGTTTTGTAAACGCACTGGATAATACAGCCGATGTTAGCTGGCAGAGACAGACTTTAATTCTCAATAATATGGCTAATGATGATACTCCTGGCTATAAAAGGCAGGATATTGAGTTCGAAAGCGTCCTTAGAAAAGAACTCCTGGGCACTCGTGAAACATCTCTAGAGCGTGCAGTTAACATGCTTGATGATGATGGACATAAAGTTGAAGGAATTGAATATACAGACTACAAAAATTATTCATATAGATTAGATGGTAATAATGTTGATATGGATACTGAAAACGTAGAGCTTGCGTCAGAGACCATTAGGTATCAGGCATTAATGACCAGTACCACTAATGAATTTAACAGATTCAAGTCAGTGATTTCTAAGTAATTAGCTCAGTTAGGAGGTTAGGCTATGGGATTATTTCAACCTTTTGATATTGCAGCTACAGGTATGACAGCACAACGTTTCAGAATGGATGTTATTGCAGAAAATATTGCCAATGTTAGTACTACACGTACTGAAAATGGTGGTCCATACAGAAGAAAGATTGTTACTTTTCAGGAGAAGCAGCTAAAGGCAGGGGTGCCATCCTTTAAGCATATTCTTAAGGATAGTACAGCAGCCTATATGGGAAATGGTGTTAAGGTAACCAAGGTTTCCGAGGATACCGAGACAGATTTCATTATGGCTTATGACCCTTCACATCCTGATGCAGACGAAAATGGATATGTTAGATATCCTAACGTAAATACAGTAACGGAAATGACTAACCTTATTGATGCCAGCCGTTCTTATGAAGCCAATGTTACAGCTTTTCAGGCTATAAAGAGCATGGCAACAACAGGAATTCAGGTTGGCCAGTAACTATATCAATGAAGGGCTTTTACTGTAAAGGACAGGGGAGGAGTTAAATGGATATTGCTGCTATTAAGGAATTATATGGAGCTACACCAGTTACATCCACAGCAGAAGTTAAGGTGGATGCGGATAAAGGATTTCAGAGTATGCTGGATTCTGTAATGAATTTAGTGAACGATACTAATTCACAAATCCAGGCTGCTCATAAGGAGGAGGTTGCTTTTTCTCTAGGTGAGACTGACAACACCCACGATTTAATGATTGCGGAGCAAAAAGCAAATATTGCACTTCAATACACTGTTGCTGTTAGAGACAGGGTACTTGAAGCTTACCAGCAGATAATGCAAATGCAGATATAGTTTAGGTATTATTAATGAGCTTAAAGGGGAGATAATATGCCAGAACAAATCCAAGCAATCATAAACAGAATACTTGAATGGTGGAGAAAGTTTACAAAGCGACAGCAGGTATTGATAGTGTCAATTACTGCTGTTGTTCTTGTGTCTTTTATTATTTTAGCGGTTGTTATTACAAGACCGAATTACGTTGAATTGATTCAATGCGAGGATGGAGCACAGGCCGCACAGGTTAAGGAATTGCTTGAAGGTGAGGGCGTTAAATATCAAACCAGTGAAGACGGCTTTACATTCTACGTTGTTGATAAGGACTATGGACAGATGAATGTCGTCCTTGGTTCTAATGATATTCCAAGCTCTGGCTATTCCATGAAGGATGTCTTTGACGGAAGCTTTTCTACCACAGAGGCTGATAAGCAAAAGAAATATCAAGAGTTTCTAGAGCAAAAGTACGAAAAGACTCTAGAACTTCAATCAATGATAGAGCATGCAGATGTAATACTAAATATTCCTGAGCAGGATGGAACATTAATCGCAAACAGAGAACCATCCTGGGCTACAATTACATTGACTCTTTCATCTGAAATGCCAGCAGAAACAGCTAGAGGTCTTGCAAGATATGTAGCCTGCACATTAGGAAATGATACTACTGATAACATTTCCATTATGGATACGGAAGGTAATATGCTTTTCCCAGGAGATGAGGAGACAACATCCTTATCCAGTGCGAAAGGCAATCAGGATGTTAGACAAAAGGCAAGTAATGAAATAGCTGAAAGAGTTCATAAGGTTTTAGAAGGAACTAATCTTTACGATGACATTTCTGTTGGCGTTAATCTTTCAATGAACTTTGATGAAAACAGCTATGTTGATTACGATTATTCAGTAGATGAAGGCCGTACAGAGGGTTATCTTGATAGTGAATCAGGTTCCAGCTCTAACTCAGTAAATGGCGCAGGCGGTGTTCCAGGAACGGATACAAATGATGACGATACCACCTATGTTATGGAGGATAATAACCAGACAGAAACGTCTACAGAGGAGTTTTACAAGGATTATTTACCAGATGAGAGAATCACAACCCACAAGGATGAAATGGGAAAGCGAGTACTTGATGATTCTTCTATATCAGTAACATGTAAGACCTATGCAATATATAACCAGGATAAAATGGAAAAGGATGGTACCTTAGATGAATTAGGACAGACCTTCGATGAGTTTGTAAAGGAAAATTCTGATCCAATTCAGCAGGAGGTTACTGATGATATTGTAGAGGTTGTTGCTCAGGCTACTGGATTTCCAGTGGCAAGGGTTAAGGTAGTCGCTTATGAAATTCCAATGTTCCAGTATTCAGAGGGACCTGGCATTTCAATAACAGAAATACTTCAAATCGTTCTTGCACTTCTTATCTTTGCAATGCTTGGCTTCGTTGTATTTAGAAGTCTTAAGACAGAGGCAGAGGAAGAACCTGTTGAACAGGAGCTTACCATTGACGATTTGATTGCTTCTACTCAGGAAGAGGAGGAAGAAGAATTAGAGGATATTGGCTACACAGAAAAATCAGAGGCTCGTATCCTTATCGAAAAATTTGTGGATGAGAAACCAGAAGCTGTTGCTCAGCTTTTGAGAAATTGGCTAAACGAAGATTGGGGAGCATAATTTATGGCAACTGAAGATTTAAACGGCGTACAAAAAGCAGCTATACTTTTAATTGCTCTTGGGCCAGAGAAATCGTCTCAGATTTTCAAACATCTCAAGGAAGAGGAAATAGAGGAACTTACACTTGAGATTGCGAATACGAGAAGTATTTCTCCAGCGCTCAAGGAGGAAGTTATTGAAGAATTTTACCAGGTATGTCTTGCCCAGCAGTACATTGCGGAAGGTGGTATTGGATATGCCAAGGAACTTTTGGAAAAGGCCCTTGGCGACGACCGTGCACAGGACGTTATTACCAAACTTACTGCAAGCTTGCAGGTTAGACCATTTGAATTTATTCGAAAGACAGAGCCTTCTCAGGTTCTCAACTTTATACAAGAGGAGCATCCTCAGACAATTGCCA
>JAEEGL014704191.1_pt1 | contig 11430 bp, 8 predicted proteins | sample 9134231 | NCBI WGS metagenome assembly JAEEGL01 (sample SAMN16246548, study PRJNA631951) | gut metagenome | biome: gut microbiome; feature: rumen; material: fiber-attached | host: Bos | place: Iran: Karaj | collected 2018-10
ACGCCATGCGCAACCCTGGCGTCACCAACGCCGCCTGTGAGTTCGACGTGGAGACCCTGAAGCCCACGTACAAGCTGCTCATCGGCGTACCGGGAAAATCCAACGCCTTCGCCATCTCCCGCCGCCTGGGCCTCAGCGAGGACATCATCAAGAAGGCCCAGGACATGGTCTCGGAGAACGACCAGAACTTCGAGGACGTGCTCAATGCTCTGGAGCAGCAGCGCCAGCAGATGGAGTCCGCCCGCATCGAAGCCGAGCGCCTGCGGCTGGAGACCGAGCAGCAGAAGCGCAAATCAGACGAATACTATACCCAGATCCGCCTTGAAAAAGAAAAAGCCGCCCAGAAGGCCCGGGCGGAGGCGCAGTACATCATCGACGACGCCCGCCGCGCCGCCGACGAGGTGCAGCAGGAGCTCAGGCAGCTTCGCAAGCAGATGCGCGAGATGGGCGCCGCGGACGACATGAACGTCCGCCAGAGCGAGCTGCGACGCAAGCTCAACGAGGCACAGGACGCCCTGTCAGAGCACAAGCCCCAGGTGGAGCGTCCCAAGCCCACGAGGGCCGTGCGCGTGGGCGATACCGTGGAGCTCATCCGTCTGGGCACCCGGGCCACTGTGCTGGAAATCAACAAGGACGGCACCTATTCCCTCCAGGCCGGCATCATGAAGGTGAACGCCAAGCCCGAGGAGGTCTACCTGCTGGAGCAGGCTCCCGCCGCCCAGCAGTACATCCAGAAGGTCGTGCGGGAATTCCGCAATCAGGCCGCCAATCCCGAGGTGGATCTGCGGGGCATGGACGCCCAGGAGGCCGTGGGCACCCTGCAGAGCTTCCTGGATCACGCCATGCTGGCCAACCTCACCTCCGTGCGCATCATCCACGGCAAGGGCACGGGCGTTCTGCGCCGCGCCGTGCAGGAGGAGCTGCGCCGCAACAAGCACGTCAAGGAATTCCGCCTGGGCGTGTTCGGCGAGGGCGAGGACGGCGTGACCATCGCCACTTTGAAATAAAATGCGAAAGCTCGGCTGGTTCTCGCTGGGATTCTTCGCCGCGCTGGCGATCTGCGCCTGGCTGATAAAAGCGCCCTGGGGCTTTGTCCCGGGAGCCGTATGCGTGCTGGCGTTCGGCATCCTCCTGCTTGCGAAACGCGGCTGGTCGGTCGCCGCCCTGGCGGCGCTGGGCCTGGCTGCGGGCTTTTGCTGGTTCTCGGCCTTTGATCTGCTCTTCGCCTCGCCGGTCCGTGACTTCTCCGGCCGGACGATCTCCGCCGAGGCCGTCGCCCGGGACGACGCCCAGCCCTCGAACTACGGTCAGAGCGTCTATGCCGACGCCGTGATCGAAGGCCGCCGGGCGCGGGTGCTTTTGTACTTTTCCGACGAAGCCGCCGTCCGCCCGGGGGACAGAGTGACCTTTACCGCCAAACTCCGCGCTCCGGAAGACGACGATCTCTATTACCGCTCCATCGGCGTGAGCCTTGTGGGCAGCGTCCGCCGCGGCACGCTGTCCGTGCAGGAGGGCAGGCAGACCCTGCGCACGCTTCCCCTGCGGCTGCGGAGGCTCCTCAAGGATCAGATCCGGGCGGTCTTTCCCGAGGACGCCGCGCCGTTTATCACAGCTCTGCTGACCGGCGACCGCAGCGGTCTTTCCTATGCCGAGAAAAACGATCTCTCCGTGTCCGGCATTGCCCACATCGTGGCGATTTCCGGCATGCACGTTTCCATCCTGCTGGGTCTCATCTCCCTGCTGCTGGGCAACCGGCGCAGGCTCACCGCCCTGCTCGGCATCCCCACCGTCGTTCTTTTTACCCTGATGACCGGCGCGGTGCCCTCCGTGGTGCGCGCCTGCGTCATGCAGATCGTCTGGCTGATGGCGCCGCTCCTGCGGCGGGAGAACGATCCGCCCACCAGCCTCGGGCTTGCCGCCCTGTGCGTTCTGATCCCGAATCCCTGGGCAGTGGCAAACCTGAGCTTCCAGCTCTCCTTCGGCGCCATGGCAGGCTTACAGCTGCTGTCCGGCGCCGTCTACCGCAAAATCACCGATTGGCCGCCCGTCCACCGCGCCCTGCGCCGGCGCTTTGCCCGGCCGATCACGAAATACACCGCCGCCACCGTGGCCGCCACCTGCGGCGCCCTCATTTTCACCCTGCCGCTGACGGCGGCCCGCCTCGGCGTGGTCAGTCTGGCGGCGCTGGGTGCGAACCTGCTTGCGCTGTGGGCTGTGTCGCTCCTGTTTGAGCTTTCGCTGCTCGCGTGTCTGCTGGGTGCGGTTTGGCTGGCCCCGGCAAAGCTGGTCGGGCTCGCGTGTACCCTGCTGGTACGCCCTATCCTGGGCGTCGCCGGCCTCATGGCGGGTCTTCCCTTCACGGCGGTCTATACCCAGAACGCCTTCATTCTCCCCTGGCTGATCTTCTCTTACCTGGTTTTCGCCTGCTGCTTTCTGCCCGGCGGCAGGAAAGCGGTCCTGCCCGCAGCCTGCGCCTGCGCCCTGGGCCTGTGCCTGAGCCTTTGGCTGGGCTGGCTCGACGGTGGATCGCGGGACCTGCAGATGACCATGCTGGACGTGGGCCAGGGCCAATGTCTGGTCTTCACCAACGGCGGCGCGGCCCTCATGTACGACTGCGGCGGCGCCGGGGATGAAAAAGCCGGCGAAACCGCCGCCCGCTATCTGCTCTCCCGGGGCGCATCCCGGCTGGACGTACTGGTGCTCAGCCACTACGACCGCGACCACGCCGGCGGCGTCTGCCAGCTTCTGGAGCGGATCGACGTCGATTTCCTGTATCTTCCGGACATTCCGGACGATTCCGGGACCCGCGCCGACATTGAAAAGTGCGCGGCAGATCATGGGATCGCCATAAGTTATGTAAACCAAGACGTGAAGCTGTCCTTCCAGGGCGTCACGGCCCGGCTGTTTGCCCCGGTGACTGACGGTTCGGACAACGAGGCTTCCGTGGCAATGCTGCTGAGCCAGGGCGAATTCGACATCCTGGCCACCGGCGACATGCCGGCCGGCGCCGAGCGGCTGCTTCTGAGCCGGCGGCGTCTGCCCGACATTGAAGTTTTGGTGGCGGGCCACCACGGGGCAAAGAGCTCCACCTGCGACACGCTCCTGGCGCAAACGACGCCGGAGACCGTGCTCATCAGCGTGGGCAAAAACAATTCCTACGGCCACCCGGCCGAAGAGACCATCGCGCGCATCGAAGATTCCGGCGCGCAGATCCTCCGCACGGACGAGTGCGGCAATATTACGGTAAGGAGGGGATGACATGGCAAAAAAAGCGGATAACACCGGGGCTTTTCAGGCTCTGAAGGACGCTCTGCGCGAAAAAAAGCCCCATCACCTCTATATTTTTCACGGTGAGGAGGACTATCTGCGCAACTATTACCTGGGCCAGCTTCGCAAGCTGCTGATCGACGGACCGGCGGCGGACTTCAACATCCACCGCTTTGACGCCCGCACCATGGACCCCGGCGCCTTTGCCGACGCCATGGACGCCATCCCCGTCATGGCGGAAGCCTCCTTCATCCAGGTGGACGACGTGGATCTGTACCAGCTCGGCAGCGAGGACCGGGACCAGATGGCGGCCCTGCTCAGCGACATCCCCGACTACTGCTACATCGTGTTCGTCTACGACACCTGCCCCTGGAAGCCTGACCGGCGGATGCGCAAATTCCATGCGGTCATCGAGCAAAACGCCCGGATCGTGGAATTCGCCCAGCAGCCCGAGCGGGAGCTCATGAGCTGGGTTGCCCGCCATTTTGCCAGCGCCGGCAAGCGCATCACCCCGGAGCTGTGCCGTTACCTCATCAATCTCTGCGGCGGCGGCATGACGGCCATGGCCTCGGAAATCTCCAAGGTGGCCGCCTACTGCACCGCACAGGATATTTCCCGCGCCGACATCGACGCGGTGGTGGAACCGGTGCTCGACGCCGTGGTCTTCCAGCTGACGGACGCCATCGCGGAGGGCCGGTATGCCGGCGCCCTGCAGACCCTGCACACGCTGCTCAAAATGCAGCAGGAACCCATCCCCATCCTGGGCGCCATCGGCGCCAACCTGCGCCGGGCCGCGGCGGCGAAGACCCTGCTGGCCGCCGGCAAGGGGACGGACGCGCTGATGAAGCTGTATGCCATAAGCTCCTACCCCGCCCAGAAGGCCTTCGGCTTTGCCCGGCGGCTGCCGGACCGGTTTTTTGAGACGGCTCTGCCCCTGTGCGCCGAGACGGACTACCGGCTCAAGACCTCCTACGACGACCCGGACGCCCTGCTGGAGCTGCTGATCCTGCGCCTGGCACAGGAGGCGAGCCATGCTTGACATTCAGCAGGCCATCGTGGTGGAGGGCCGCTATGACGCAAACAAGCTGCGGCAGATCGTGAACGCCCCGGTATTTGAAACCGCCGGCTTCGGCGTCATGAACGACAAGAAATTACTCTCCCTTCTGCGCCGTGTGGCGGAAAAGCGGGGCCTCATCATCCTGACGGACCCCGACGGGGCGGGCTTCGTCATCCGCAATTTCCTGCGGGGCGCCCTCCCGAAGGACCGGGTGCTGCACGCCTATGTGCCGGACATCTACGGCAAGGAGCGCCGGAAGGAAAAGCCCGGCAAGGAGGGCAAGCTCGGCGTGGAGGGCATGGACGAGGCAACCATCCTGCGCGCCCTGCGCAATGCCGGCGTGCAGGCGTCCGATTCCGGAAAAGAGCGCACGCCCATCACAAAGTTTGACCTCTACGCCTGCGGCCTTTCCGGGCACGAAGGCAGTCAGGCCGCCCGGAAAAAGCTCCTGCACGCGCTGGATCTGCCGGAACGCATGAGCGCCAACGCTCTGCTGCAGGCCCTGAACGTACTCTACGACCGAGAGGAATTCCTGAGAACCTATTCCAACATCGGAGACTGAAATGATCGACATATCCGTAAAAGACCTGGTAAAATCCTTTGAAATCGGCAATCATCTGCTCGACGGCCTGAGCTTTGATATCAACGAGGGCGAACGCGTGGGCATCATGGGCCGCAACGGCTGCGGCAAGACCACCCTCTTCCGCATCCTCACGGGCGAAATTTCCCCCGACGAGGGCACGGTCATGATCGCCCCGGGCAAGAAGCTGGGCCTCATCTCCCAGATCCCCCATTATCCCGCCGGCTACACCGTGGAGGACGTGCTGCGCACGGCCTTTGCTCCCCTGCTGGCCATGCGGGAGAAAATGACAAAGCTGGAACACGCCATGGGCACGGACGCCTCGAAGCAGACCCTGGCGGAATATGACCGGCTGAGCGCCGCCTTCGCCTCCGGCGGGGGCTACGAAATGGACGTGCAGACCGACAAGGTCTGCGGCGGCCTGGGCATCCCGGCGGAGCAGCGGGCACAGGCATTCGACCGGCTCTCCGGCGGCGAGAAAACCCGGGTGAATCTGGCCCGGCTGCTGCTGGAAAAGACCGATATCCTGCTTTTGGACGAGCCCACAAACCATCTGGATCTCAAGAGCACGGAATGGCTGGAGGACTACATCCTCAAATTCCGCGGCACGGTGCTGACCATCTCCCATGACCGCTACTTCCTGGACCGGGTGGTGCAGCGGGTGATCGAGCTGTCCGGGGGCAAGGCCGAATTCTACAGCGGCAACTACTCGTTCTATCTGGAGGAAAAGCAGAACCGCTTCAACCTGCAGCTCAAGCAGTATGAGCAGGAGCAGGCCAAGCTGCGCCAGCTGGGCTATACCCTGGAGCGCATGAAGGGCTGGGGCATCAACAACCGCACCCTCTACCGCCGGGCCATGAGCATCCAGCACCGCATGGAGCGCATCGCGAAAACCGAGCGGCCAAGGACGGAGAAGACCCTGCGCGCCCGGTTCGACGCCCGGGACTTCTTCGGCGACGAGATGTTCACCGTGAAGCGCCTGTCCAAATCCTTCGGCGGGCGGACGCTGTTCAGCGACGTCAATCTGGAGGTCAAGGGCGGCGAGCGCATCGCCCTGCTGGGGGACAACGGCACGGGCAAATCCACCTTCCTGCGCATTTTGCTGGGCGAGGAGCCCTGCGATGCCGGCACGGTCCGCTTCGGGCCCACGGTGCGCTATGGGTATCTGCCCCAGATCATCCGCTTTGAGCATCCCGAGCGCAGCCTCTACGACACCATGCTCTACGAGAAGAACTATACCCCCCAGGCGGCCCGGGATCGGCTGGGCGCCTTCGCCTTCTCCGGCGAGGACGTGTTCAAATCCGTCTCCACCCTCTCCGGCGGCGAGCAGTCCCGGCTGCGGCTGTGCATGCTCATGGACGACAAGATCAACCTGCTGGTGCTGGACGAGCCCACCAACCATCTGGACATCGCCTCCCGGGAGTGGATCGAGTGCGCCATCGACGAATACGAGGGCACCCTCCTGTTCGTCTCCCACGACCGCTACTTTGTGGACAAGTTCGCCACCCGGGTCTGGGAGCTGGAGAACGGCGTCATCCGCGATTTCAAATGCGGCTATGCCAAGTACCGCTCCATCAAGGCCCATGAGCAGATGAACCTGCAGCAGGCCTCCGCGCCGAAGCCCGAGAAAAAGGAGAAGCCCCGCAATCCCGACAAGCAGAACGAGCGAAAACTCCGGGCGCTGGAACGGGAGATCGAGGCCATGGAGCAGCGGCTGGCCGACTTCGACGCGCAGATCAGCCAGACCGGAGCGGATTATCAGGCCCTGAGTCAGCTTATGGAGGAGCGTCAGGCCCTGGAATCGGAACTGGATGAAAAAATGGCCCAGTGGGCCGAGCTTTCGCCGGATTGACTTTTCTATAACAAATCCCTATAATAGACGCAATCAGTACAAGAAGGAGGATTCGATATGAGCGAATCTTGCAGCGGCAACTGCGCCTCCTGCGGCGAAAGCTGCGGCGACCGCAGCCAGGAGAGCCTGCTGGCTCCCGCCAATCCCAAATCAAATGTAAAAAAAGTCATTGCCGTCATGTCCGGCAAGGGCGGCGTGGGCAAGAGCACCGTGTCCGCCATGCTGGCGGTGGCCATGCGCCGCAGGGGCTACCGCACGGCGATCCTGGACGCGGACATCACCGGCCCGTCCATCCCCAAGGCCTTCGGCGTGACCGATCCCATGGGCTCCACCGAGGAGGCCCTGTATCCCGCCGTCAGTGAGGACGGCATCGAGATCATGTCCATCAACCTGCTGCTGGAAAACGACACCGATCCCGTGGTGTGGCGCGGCCCCGTGGTGGCCGGCGCTGTACAGCAGTTCTGGTCGGACGTGGTGTGGGAGGACGTGGACTTCATGTTCGTGGACATGCCCCCCGGCACCGGCGACGTGCCCCTGACGGTGTTCCAGTCCCTGCCCATCGACGGCGTCATCGTCGTCACCTCCCCCCAGGATCTGGTGTCCATGGTGGTGACCAAGGCCATCCGCATGGCGAATCTCATGCAGATCCCCGTGCTGGGTCTGATCGAGAATTACAGCTACCTGCTCTGCCCCGACTGCGGTAAGCGCATCGACGTGTTCGGCCGCAGCCATCTGGAGCGTGTGGCGGCGGAAATGCACCTGCCGGTGCTGGCCTACCTGCCCATCGACCCGAAGGTGGCCCAGGCCGTGGACTGCGGTCTGGCCGAGAGCCTCGAAACCAGCGCCCTCGAGCCCGCCTGCATCGTGCTGGAAACGATGCTGAAAAAGGATTAAAAAACGTAAAAAAAGCCGCTGCAGACGAGAGCCCGCAGCGGCCTTTTTATTTTTGCATATATAACTGATCGAATCGGCATGATCCTTTGGATGCAGGACAATCCGCCCGGCGGCTTCTTCCCCGTTCCCGACGGGGCAAGAATGGGCCGCCGGAGGCAAACCGGCCATCCATGATGCAGACATTTTCAAATCCTTCGTATACAAAAAATGCACCGTCCGGGGACGGTGCATTTTCGTTAGATGAATTTATTCTGCCGAAATCAGGAAATAGTAGACGGGCTGGCCGCCGGCAATGAGGTTGACGTCGGCGTCCGGGCAGGCCTCGTTGAAGACCTCCAGCGCGCGGTTTGCCTGATCCTCGGTGGTGTCGGCGCCGGAATAGATGGTGACAAACTCGCGGCCGTCCTGGCTCACTTCATGGGCCAGCTCGCCGAGCAGCACGTCCAGATCCGTGTTGGTGCCGAACAGGCCGTGGTCGTCCAGCGCCAGATAATCGCCGGCATGGATGTCGCGGCCGTCGATGTCGGAATCCCGGGCGGCGTAAGTGATCTGCATGGTCTCCACGTTGCCGAGGGCCTCGGTCATGGCGGCCGTCAGCTCCTCTTCCTCGGCGTCGGGGTCGAAGCTCAGCAGGGCGGTGATGCCCTGGGGCACGGTCCTGGAGGGGATGACCACGACCTTCTTCTTCGTCAGGGGGATGGTCTGCTCGGCCGCCAGGATGATGTTCTTATTGTTGGGGAATACATAGACGATTTCCGCGGGGGTGCGCATGATCCCCTGCAGGATATCCTCCGTGGAGGGGTTCATGGTCTGGCCGCCGGAGATGATGTGATCGACGCCCAGATCGCGGAACACGGACTCCAGACCCTTGCCGGCGCACACGGCCACCAGGCCGTACTTCTTCTCCGGCTCGGCCTCCTGGGAAGCCAGCTCCTTCTCGTCCATCACCTTTTCGGTGTGCTGCAGGCGCATATTCTCCACCTTGACGGTGATCAGCGGGCCGTATTCCAGGGCCTTCTGCAGCACCGTGCCGGGCTCGTTGGTATGGACATGGACCTTGATGATCTCCTCGTCGTCCACCAGCACCAGGCTGTCGCCCATGCCGTTCAGGAAGCTGCGCAGGGCGGGGATGTCTCCCTCCTTCTCCCGGGAGACGATGAACTCGGTGCAGTAGCCGAAGGTGATATCTTCGGTATTGAATGCGGAGAAGTCCGCACTTTCTCTGACGGGGCCGCCGTCGGTGGGGGCCTCGAAGTCCTCGCCGTGGATGGCCGCCATCATGGCCTCCAGCACCAGCAGCCAGCCCATGCCGCCCGCGTCCACCACGCCGGCCTTCTTCAGCACCGGGTTCTGGTTGACGGTCTCTGCCAGGGCGATCTTCGCCGCATCGATGGCCGCCTGAAGCGCGACCTCAAAGTTGTCCTCTTCCTCCGCGGCCTCCTTGGCAGCAGTCGCGGCCATACGCGACACCGTGAGGATCGTGCCCTCGGCGGGCTTCATGACTGCGTTGTAGGCGGTCTCCACGCCCTCGGTCAGGGCGGCAGCCAGGGTCAGACCGCCGCACTCCGTCTCGGGCTTGAGCGCCTTGGAAATGCCGCGGAACAGCAGCGACAGGATGACGCCGGAATTGCCGCGGGCGCCCCGAAGCAGCGCCTTTGCCGTGATGGACGCGGCCTTGCCCAGGGTGGGCTCGTCGGCCTTGCGCAGATCCGCCGCGGCTGCGTTGAGGGTCATGCTCATGTTTGTGCCGGTATCGCCGTCCGGCACCGGGAAAACGTTCAGTTCGTTGATTTTTTCTTTATGGATCTCAATGGACGCGGCCGCACTGATGACCATGCGCCGGAACATTGCTCCGTCAATCGTCTGCCTCAATGAATGTACACCTCCGTCTGCCCCATCAATCCGTCGTGATGGAGTCCACAAAGACGTTGACCGTCCGGACTTCGGTGCCGGTCTGCTTGTGTACCACGTATCGGACTTCGGAAATAATCGACTCACCCACGGCCGCAATATTGACGCCGTGGTCTACCATGATATGCAGATCAATGGAAATGGAATTATCGTCATTGAGCGTGACGCGAACGCCCTTGCTCATTGCCTCCTTGCGCAGAAGATGCACAAGTCCGTCGGTCATGGAGCGAACAGCCATGCCTTTCACTCCGAAGCAGTTGCTGGCGGCAATGCCGGCGATGTTGGTATAGACGTTGCTGCCGACCGCGATACCGCCCTTATCCGTATCGAGACGAATCATGAAATGACCTCCTTTTTTCATTAACTGTGCATAGTATATTGTAACCCAAGAAAGCGAAAAGCACAAGTCCTTTTTCCGGCCGCCTGTTTTTTCTCCTATCAGGGGAAAAAAGCGGCAAAATATGCCGTTTGATTCCGTCAAAAATAACGAAATGCTGCCGCAAAACTTCCGTTTTGCGGCAGTGTGTCTGCATGATCGGCCGCCCTCAGTCCAGGTGCTCCCTGCGGCGCTTCATCTGCTCATAGCTCTCCGGATGCATAAAGAGGAACTTGCGGGTGGCGAACAGGACCGCGATCGCCGCGACGCCGACCAGAACCTCCCAGGTCTGCACATGCTGGATGACCAGATGGCGCGTGACGGCAAAGAGCAGCACCTCGATCATGGTATAGAGATCATTTCTGCACAGCAGCTTGACCAGCTCAATGCCGATCAGCGCGTCGAACAGAAACATGATATATCCCCCGAGATCCGCCTGCCCGAACAGGGGCCAGAATCCGGTAATATGACACAGATGCGCCGCGATCCCCGCAAGAACAAGCAGCGCCACCAGCAGCTCAAGCCATTCGACGGTATAGAATAAAAACTTTCGAACGGCGCGCAGTTGTTTTATCATGCGAATACCTCCCATAAGGAAAAACCGGCCGAACCTGAGGGCTCGGCCGGCGTTTTTCTCGATCAGCCGCCGGCGAAGAGCTTGGCGATGCCGGGGATGATGGTCTTCTGGAAAGCGGAGACGGTCATGACCAGCACGAAAATATAGCTGATGGTCATGCAGATCCGCAGGGCGGTGGGGGCCTTGTAGCCCTCGTTGACATCCTTGCGCCAGATCAGCAGCAGGACGAACAGACCGCCGATGGGGGTAGCGATGGAGGTGGCGATGTTGGCGATGAGGATCAGCTGGGTGGGAGAGCCGTCGAAGCTGTAGCAGATGGCCATGGCGAACAGCAGGCAGGCCAGGCAGCCGAAGCGGATGAATTTGCTCTCCAGTCCGAACTCCTTGTTGATGCCCGCGCCCAGCAGGACCATGCCGCGCTGGGTGTTGGCCAGCAGGGATGAGAAGCCCGCGCCGACCAAAGCCGCGCCCATGATGTAGCGGGCCGCGGAACCCATGATGGGCTCCAGCATCTGCGCAAGCTGTTTGGGCGCCTTGATGGCCAGGCCCTGCGGGTTCAGGACGATAGCGCCCACCAGGATGATGGCGCCGGAGATCAGCACCACGCTGATCATGTGCACCAGCGCGTCGGTGAACATGACGCCGTTGAAGAGGTCGTCCCGCTTCCACTTCTTTTCCTTGCCCAGATAGGTGTTGTAAATGCCGGTGGTGATGGCGGCGTTGGTGGAGATGAAGGCCAGGGCCGTGCCCAGGCTGCCCTCGGGGATCTGGAAGCCGAACAGGCCGCCGAAGAATTTGCCGCCCTCGAAGCCGACCACGCCGTTTTCACCGGTGGCCTTGAAGCTGACGCCGAAGAGCGTGATATAGAAGGCCGCGATCATGATGATGATGCAGGCGGTGATGAGCTTCTCCACCT
>JAEEGL010881994.1_pt1 | contig 11429 bp, 8 predicted proteins | sample 9134231 | NCBI WGS metagenome assembly JAEEGL01 (sample SAMN16246548, study PRJNA631951) | gut metagenome | biome: gut microbiome; feature: rumen; material: fiber-attached | host: Bos | place: Iran: Karaj | collected 2018-10
GACAATCGAGGGCGACGAAAGCTGCGTCGTGATAGAAGGCGACGGCCGCGACCTCTCCATGCTCGAAGACGCCTCCATCGACTGCATCCTGACCGATCACCCCTGGCTAGACAAGAAGTCGAACAAGGGCGGCGACCGCAACTTCGCCACTTACGACTGCTTCAGGTACACGCTCGACGACTTCAGGGAAAAAGCCCGCGTGCTCAAGGACGGCTGCTTCCTCGTCGAAATCCTCCCCGCCGAAAACGAGAACAACTACGACTACCTCTACCAAATCAAAAAGTACGCTGAACAGTGCGGGCTGCTCTACTACTCGAAAGTCACCTGGAAAAAGGGGAACTTTGTCAGCAATACCGGGCGCAAGTCCAAGAACACCCAAGACGTGATGATATTCTCGAAAGGCAAGGCGCGCAGCCTGCGCATCGACGCCATGAAGACAAAAGACACCGGGACGCCCCAGTACATGAGCGGCACCACGCAGATGCTCCCTGCAATGTTCGACATCCCGCCCGTCGCAAGGAAAAACAAGATTCACCAGAGCGAACTTCCGCTGACCTTGTGCGAAAGAATCCTCCAGTTCGTGACAAGGCAGGGCGAAACCGTGCTCGATACCTTCGCCGGCAGCGGCGTCGTGGGGGAAGCCGCGTTGAATTTGAAACGGAACTGCATCCTCATAGAACTCGCCCACAGGAACATCCTCAAAATCAGGGACAGGCTCGCAGGCATCCCCTTCTTCCGGGAAGCTTTCTGGAAAGCAACCTCGGCCCTCGCCAACCCGAACGGATAAAGGAGGGGGAAGCCTCCCCCTGCCTGCAGCCCCGGCCTTGCCGGGTCTTCCGGACACCCCCTCTCCTAGGGGCTCCGCCCCTAAAACCCCGACAGTTCCCTCCGGCCAAAATCGTCCGCCACTCCATACCTAGCAAAGAACTCAAGCAACTTCAAGAGTTCTTCCCTAGTGAATCCATGAAAATTCTCGTGCATAAAAGCGCAGTAACAACTTTCTATTTGCTCATGCGTAAGCGTCTTCTTCCGCACCTGAGTCCCTTGCTTGTTGCGGACAGTCTCTTGCCAGAACCAGTCCATCTGGGCGTTGGTTGTCAGCCTGTCGAGTAGTGACCATTCGCCGTCATCGACCTTTATCCTTGATGTGGGTGAATATGTTTCCATGTGAGTAAATGTACATTTCAAAAATGGCATATTCTGACATTGCGTTGGTGGTACTAGCCCCCACTCTTTCTGCGGGACTTCAGACGCCAGCCCCGCACCGCTTCGGCTCCTAAAAACAAAAGACGAGCGTGTTGACGCTCGTCCAATCTTTAACTTTTTTTGCGATTTATTGTTGTCTCACCGCTAGACGATATTGCCCATAAATCTTTAACATCTTTCGCAGATCTTCTCGAAGTTCATCTTCGCTCGGTACATTGTCGCAACTGTATTTTTTGCTATAGAGTACAGCTTCTTGATAGGCTTGTGCCGTAAAGAAATTTCCGCCATCATCGATAGACAAATCTATAGCGCCTTTTGTGAAATCATTAGCGTAGTCTAGAGATGCTCCTGCAAGTCTATTTTCGATTATTTCTATTAGGCCTCTACGAGCGGCTTTTAACCTTCTAATCGTTTCTTGACATTCGACTGCGTTTCTTATAGCCCCATTTATGGCTTGTATTAAGGATAAATAAATGCTTTTCCCATCATAGGAGACTAGGTAGACTACGTAAATTCCTTTTTGAGGATCGTCGGTTATTTGGCGGTCCAAAATGCCGAACCAGAAAATATCAGCAAGCGTTCCTCTCCCGATGCTAGCAGGGAAAGAATAAGGATTTGGAAAAAGAGATTGCCGTCCAGACCTGAAACTATCTACAATAGTCTCTAGAGACTGTGGTATTTCGTCATTAAAAAGTTTAAAGAAAGGGTGATTGGAGTCGTATGCACTGGCACGAGCTCTTTGAAAAGCGGTATTATCGAAAATTTTTGTGAAAATCTGTTTTATATCCATAGGAATTTACCTCTACTACTGGTTTCTGTTAATATATAATTTTATGCTTTAGTTGTTTTAAACAAAACATTTGAATATCTTCCAAGCATGTATAGTTGTAATAGTTTATATGTTTTTTTTCTTAGAATGTCATTATATGACATTCATCATATATTTTTTTTCATAGGGGGTCTTAGGGTGGACGTTGAACGTCTTCTTTGGAATCGAATTGGATTGGAAATTTTTAATTATAACCCCTAGTTCATGGTTCGATCGAAATACGTAAATGCCGTGAGGGAGCTTACTTTTGCATAAATATGAGAAAATGTCATTTTTCTTCACAAGAATTAGATTATTTTTGGTATTGTAAAAAAGGATCGATGAAATGGGACTAAAGAAATCTGCTTTTACATTTATAGACTTGTTTGCTGGGATAGGCGGTTTCCATACGGCAATGCATTCTGTTGGCGGGAAATGCGTTTTTGCCAGTGAATGGGACAAGAATGCTCGAATAACATATGAAGAGAATTATAAAGCTATTGAACCAGACCTCTTCGAAAGAGATGATGATGGAAAATACAAGTTTTTTAATGCGGACATAAATGACGTTGTATTAGAAAAAGTTCCTGATTTCGATGTTTTGTGTGGAGGTTTTCCATGTCAAGCATTTTCAATAGCAGGAAAGCGTAAAGGTTTTGAAGATACTCGCGGAACACTCTTCTTTAATATTGCGGCTATTGTTAATCATAAAATAAAAATGGGAAAAAAGCCAAAGGTACTTTTTCTTGAAAATGTGAAGGGTTTAAAGAACCATGACCACGGAAAAACCCTTGAAACATTATTACGGGTGTTGCAAGAGGACTTGAAATACGAAGTTCGTACAATGGTTCTAAATGCCAAGTATTTTGGTGTACCTCAAAACAGAGAAAGGTTGTTCTTTGTATGCTGGGACAAAAAGCAATGTCCTTCTAAGGATTTCAAGTTTCCTCTTGGTCTAGATAAGAATTTGAAATCAATATTTGAAAAAGATCAATTAAAAGATGCAATTCCTACGAAAGTTTCGGACATTTTCGAACCAGATGCTTCGATTCCGGAGAAAATGACCATTAGCGACAGAATGTGGATTGGGCATCAATTACGCAAAGAGCGCAATCGCGCGAATGGAAAAGGGTTTGGGTATTCCTTATTCAAGGAAGATGCGGCATATTGTAGTACAATCTCTGCGCGTTATTGGAAAGATGGAAGTGAAATCCTGATTGATCAGTCGAAGAAGAAAAAGAATCCTCGCAAACTTACTCCTGTTGAAGCTGGACGTTTGCAAGGATATAAGATTGTTGGCAATGGATGGAAAGACCCTCAAGCGGCAAATAACCAAAATAACAAGAATAAGCTCCCGACAATGAAAATCGTTGTTTCTAGTAAAGAGGCTTATCATCAATTTGGCAACAGTGTTGCAGTACCTGTAATTAGGACACTTGCAAAAGAAATTAAGGGACAACTTCTTAAAATCAAGTAGGGACGCACTATGCCTAATTCGCAAATATTGAAAGATTTGAATGCTGTTTTAACATATGCCAAGCAAAGATTTCGTAATGAATTCGTTGCTCAAGAGATTGTGCTGAATGATTCATTTAGGTCCGCGTATCAAAAATATTTGGCCAAAAAGGATTGTTCTATCAAGTATTTGAAACACACTTCCATTATTACAACCAAAGCAGGCAAAAAAATTTATGTAGCAAACCAATGGTTCGCTATTGCGTCATATATGGTTGATTTTTGTACAGAACTTTTAACGTACAAATATTTTCTAATAAAAATTTGTGAATTAATGCATGTAAATGTTGAAGTATATATAAAACACATGAAGGAATCGTTAAATCATTTAGAGAGCCAACGGTTTCTTACTACAGCAAAAAAATTTCTCCAAGAAGAATTCCCCAAAAATCCTGACATAGAAAAAGTTTCTCAATATCTACTAAATTTTGTGGGCAGTTATTCTTGGTGGTCTGGTAATAAAACCATTGACCGTGCTGATTTTTTTGTATCTCCAGTTTTAAACGCTTTGAATATTGTCAATGTGAGCCATGGATATGTCGCTGATATTATCTTTGCTTTTTCAACGGACATCTATTTGCGCAAACTGGTCGAAAATCTAGACTCATTTGCCATCAATCCTCAGATTAACAAATATACTCCCGACGAGGAAGAAACGAAGTTATATCAACTCGCGGAAGGACGTTCTAAAATAAACATGGTTTGTGAGGGCCACGCGGAATATAGGCCAAGCCCAACAATATCGATAAGTGCAGCAAGTTTAAACAGATTCCGCAACCGAGGATAAATCACCATGGCGGATTGGGTTATTTTGAAAAACACTCTTTGTATTTCAAGTAATGGGAATGTTTATTACCCATTGGCAAAAGACCTGTATCCTTTGTTAACCAAAGAAAAGTCTAAAATTCAATTTGAAAATATTGAATTAAGCGACCCTAGGGATGCTTTTCCATCGTTAAAATATTCGTCTATTGGTTCACCTTTCAAGATTTCTATCGAATCAAAAGATAAAAGCATTTGGTTAAATGCGTATTCACGGAAAAAAGTGATAAATATCCCTATTGTTATCCATGAGGGAAAAATCATTGATCATTTTGTATTTGAGAATAAATGGTTTTATATATCCAATGATACTTCTGAAATCGAAGACGCCTTGCGAGAATCGAGCATTTCTTCCGCGGGAGAAATCTCGCTAGCACAATATTTGAAATTGAAAAATTTCGAAATAATGCGAAAAGAGTCCTTATTTGAGGATTCTGTAGACGCATCATTTATGCAACAGCATCCTATTGAGGATATTGATGTATCTGCGTTACCGCTACGTGCTACTTTATACGATTACCAAAAAAATGGATTTCTTTGGATTCGGTCAATTCTGAACCATGTAAATGGTTGCATTCTGGGCGATGAAATGGGACTCGGAAAAACGCTCCAGATTATTACATATGCAGTATCTATGCAACAAAAAGGAACGTGTTCGATATTAGTTGTAGCCCCGATTTCATTGCTTGCAAATTGGGAGAAAGAATGTCGCAAATTCGCTCCAAGTTTGAATATTCTCATCCATCATGGATCACAAAGAGCAAGCAATTTTAAAGATTTTGAGCCCTATGATATTGTGGTTACTTCATATTCAGTTGTGATAAACGATTTGTGCATGTTGAATATGAAAAAATGGGACTTAGTGGTTTTGGACGAGGCCCAAAATATTAAAAGTCCTACTAGTGCGAGAACAATTGCGTGTAAATCCCTTAATAGAGAGAATACCATTGCTGTTTCGGGAACACCTTTTGAAAATCATGTGACAGATGTTTGGTCAATCGTTGATTTTGTTAAACCAGGTTTATTGGGATCATTGGAACAATTTAATGATGTAATATCAGACGATGTTGATGGTGGTCGAAAATTAGAACCAATTCTCTCTTCATTGATGATTCGTCGACAAGTGAAAGATGTGGCAAATGAATTACCACCTCGGATAGATATTGACAATCCTTTACAAATGTCTTCTAAAGAATGTGAAGAATATGCACGATATTTAGATGAAATAAAGGGTTCCTCTCAAACAGACCGTATTTCTATTGGGATGTTTCAGAAATTACGCATGTATTGCACGCATCCAATGATAACGAATAATGATGCTGCAATAGACCCTTTTTCAAAATCTGTCAAGTATCAACGATTGTGTGAGATATTAGAAGTGATTCTCGAAAACAGGGAAAAGGTAATTGTTTTCACGTCCTATAAAAAAATGTTTGAGATTTTCAAAGAAGATTTGCGATCTCGGTATGGCGTAAAAATATGGATGATAAATGGAGAAACTGACGTTGAAGACCGACAAATAATTGTTGATCAATTCAATCAGTATTCATCGTCTGCTGTTCTTATCCTAAATCCGCGTGCAGCTGGCACGGGGTTGAATATAACAGGCGCAAATCACGTGATTCACTATAATCTTGAGTGGAATCCAGCATTGGAGGATCAATCCTCTGCCCGAGCATATCGTAAGGGGCAATCAAAAACAGTTTTTGTTTATAGATTATACTATAAAGATACCATAGAACAGGTTATGCAACAAAGGATTTTACGAAAGAGGGACATTGCAAAAGAAGCCGTAGTCGGTGTTGCCGGAGATTCCCTAGATGAAGAAGATCTTTTGAAAGCTTTAACCATGATTCCAAAATTTTAAACAAGGTGTAAATATGCCAAATTTAAATGAAGAAATTGAGCTCTTACCAGATCCTGCTAGAATCGTGAACGGTTTGCGTGATACAGGTTACAATTTCAATACCGCAATTGCAGATATTGTCGACAACTCTATTGCAGCGAAAGCTACAAAGATATCTATTAATGTTTCTATGGATCCAAACCAAAATGTCAAAGTGTATATTGCGGACAATGGTATCGGTATGGATATGGATGGCCTCAAAAATGCCATGAAATATGGTTCCAAGGAAAGGGCCGAAAAGAACAGTCTAGGAAAATTTGGTCTAGGCTTAAAAACAGCATCTACTGCTTTTTGCAAACAATTATCCTTGATATCAAGAGGTCCTGATGATGCGGAAGTTCGCAAGGTTCAATGGGATTTGGATTATATCAGCGACATTGGCTCGTGGAAATTGAAAATAGTCCCTGTTGATGATGAGGAAGTTGAATTACTTGATATGATTGCTTCGGAATCAACGGGAACACTTGTTGTGTGGAATAAGGTTGATAGACTGCTAAAAAGTTATCAAAAACAGTCTGCAGCTAAAAAGGCTTTAGAGAAAAAAATTGACGACCTTCGATTCCACTTGTCAATGGTATTTCAACGATTTTTAGATGAGAACGATACGAGGGCAGCAAATACCTCAATTGATTTGAATGGAATTCCTGTTGAACCATGGGACCCATTCTGCATAAAGGAGCCCAAAACTGAACGTTTGCAATTTCAGGATGTTCCTGTAGAGATTGAAAATGGAGAGAAAACGTCATTTAAAGTGACTGCATATGTGATTCCTAGAAAATCGGAGTTTAGTTCTAAAGAAGCTAGCGAAAGAGCACGAGGAAATAACGATTATCAAGGTTTCTATGTATATAGAGAAAACAGACTTATTCATTATGGTGATTGGCTTGGTTTTTTCACAAAAGAACCTCATGGATCTTTGTTGCGTGTAGACTTTTCGTTTACGCATGAACTAGACGAACTATTGAATGTTGATATAAAAAAATCAAGAATAATGCTAATATCAGAATTAGCTGATTATTTGATGAAATTCTTGGCAGCTCCTCGTCGGGAAGCCCAAAAGCGTTATAGAGATGGAGAAACCAAATCCATTCATCAGCCCGGTAAGGAAGCTCATAACTCTTCTAATTCGTCTATAAACGCCAAAGCTCCTGATGTAGAAAATTCGCGAATGACTCCTACGGGTAAACCCGATGAAGTTGTTGTCGATAATCCATATGGCTCGTTTAAAAAGAAGATTACAATTGGTGAAGCTGAAATTCCGACACAAAATAGAGTTGTTCCCGTTCCTTCTATTGATGGAAATGCCTTGTGGGAACCTGCTTTGATTAATGGTTTACATGCAGTTCGAATAAATGAAAATCACGATTTTTACAAAAAAATATATGGCCCAATTTTAGCAAAAGGTGTCATTGTTGAAGGTCTTGATGATCTTTTGTGGGCGTTGGCTGAAGCGGAAAACTCCACTTGCAATCAAGCGTCAATTGAGAATTATGAAGATATGCGTTTTACCGTATCTCGAATTCTGAAAAAATTGGTTGCAGATCTCCCTGCTCCAGAAGTGTCTGAGGAATAAATTCTATGGTTTCTGCCGATCTTCAAAAATATTTGCAGGAATATTTTTCATTGCCTTTCGATGTAAGAAAGGAATTGCACGAAGGCAATGAATGCTATTTCTCCTCACCGTCAAACGAGGGAAATATGCTTTTTGAAGTTAAGGCATACATTCAGAATGAAATTAGAATTGTTCTAGAAATAAAGCCGCAAATACATGCAAGAGCGATGCTTGAATCTATCTCTCGCGCTGATGACGGGAAAAAGACAAATTTTATCAACTTCCTTAATTCTCTAAAGTCCAAAAGAGTCTCTGTTCATTTACAAGTAAATGGACGACCAATAAACGATGAAGAAATAAGGGAATGTACATGGAATAATTTTTATTGCCGTCTAACACGAGTTCCTATTACAGATTCAAACGAACCTTTTGATTTGTTTGATGTGATATCAGAATGGACTAAACAGGCAGTTTGTCTTTTCCTGTGTTTACTTCCCGTTTCCGATCAAGAAGAAAAGATTGGAGAACTAGAGGGATCGCAATATCTGGTCGTTTGCAATAAATATGAACGCAGTCCAATCAATCGAGAATTATGCCTTGCAAAGAAAGGCTATACATGCGGGATCTGCGGTTTTGATTTTGAAAGAACATATGGTAGTATTGGGCGAAGATTCATACACGTTCACCACATTATTCCTGTATCAATGATTGGACCGAACTACCAAATTAATCCAGAAAAAGACTTAATTCCCGTATGCCCCAATTGCCATGCAATGTTGCACAGGAAGAATCCTCCGTATTTACCAGAAGAATTAAAAGATATTATAGGAGAATCCTAAAATGGCTAAAAACTCTTCTTCGCAAATCTCCTCTTTTCTTGAGGCCTTTTATAAATTAAGGGAGCTTCAAGTTGATAGTATCCCTCAAATTCGACTATCCGAAACTGATCGCAATGAGTTGCTATCTTTTTTGGAGGAACACGATTATACTTGTTTGTGCGAACCATATTATTTTTTGGTATCAAAGAAAAATCAATGGACAGTTTGCTCGTATCAATATTTAGCATTCGCGGTTGAAGCTTATAATTTTGCGAAAGACATATCGCCTTATTATGATTATCTCATCAGTCTTAAAGAAAAAAATGATGATCTTAAAGTTCTGTATGAAATAAAAACCGACATAAAAGGGAAACAGAGAAAAAAAGAAAAAAAATCGAGTGGTGATGAAGCGAATTTAGATGACAAAGAGATTGATGAAACGGATGAAGACGAAACAGATTTGAGTAAAACTCAGACGTTAAAACTATTGAACGACCCTGAGGTACAGACAAGAATAAACAATATCGAATCCTTCAGTTCCTACAACGGTGATAAAAATTCTTTACGCGATTTCATTCTTAATCCGAACACGAAGCAATTTATACAAAAAAAAGGCAAGGACAAATACAAACTAAGGAATGATATCTTTTCGGCATGCGTTAATTCCGCCTTCCCCATAGTAGTTAGCTACAATGGTTTTTTAGGGGATTTTATTGAGCTACTCGCAAAAGATGACGAATATTTCAACAAAATCATCAACATTGTTCATAACATAAAAAAAAGAGATGAGAAAATTTCCAAAGAACTCCCTCGTCAAAAAATATTTTTCGGTGCACCGGGAACGGGAAAATCATACACAATTGACCATGAGATGCTTGAGGACGAAAATGGCAATAAAATTGGTTTGAAGGATCTTGACTCCCCTGCATTTCGTACAACATTTCATCCAGATTACGATTACGCCCAATTTGTTGGAGCTTACAAACCTAAAGATGTAAAAAAAATCTCAATATTGAGAAAAAAGGAATTGTTTGATGAATTGCAAAAATTACAAAAAGAAGATTCTACATACGCTATTCACAAATTTACAGCACTTCATTTTGAATCATTAGAAAAACTGTCAAAAGAAGATAAAAAAGAATTGTTTGAAAAAGCAAATGTGAAAAAGTCGATGCAAGAGGCTGAATATCGAAAAGGAATTTCTGTTGGGGAATACTTAGCCCAAAACAGAAATAATTCATCAATCTCTTATTCTTTTGTGCCTCAGATTTTTGCAAAAGCTTATGCAACCGCATGGCGGCGATATCTCAAGGCCGGTCAGGAAATCGGTCCAAAGGATCAAGTTTTTCTTATTATTGAAGAAATTAACCGTGGTAATTGCGCACAAATTTTCGGCGACATTTTCCAGTTACTCGACAGGAATGTCAAAGGCTTCTCTGACTACAGCATCAATATTGACAGCGATTTTGCAGACTGGCTAAGAACGGATAAGGAGGGATTGCGAACTGTTTGGGGCGATTACATCGGCTTTAGTTATGAAAAAGATGGTAAAGTAATACACCCTGTTTCCGAAAAAAGCATTGCCCTTCCACCGAACCTGAACATTTTCGCCACCATGAACACCAGCGACCAGTCGCTGTTCCCTATGGACAGTGCGTTCAAGCGCCGCTTTGACTGGAAATACGTGCCAATCAAATACGCAAAAGATAGTGACTGCGGCGAAGACTGGAATGCCGATAAATTCGCAATCGACGTCAGTGGTTCAACTTACATGTGGCTCGATTTCTTGAAAAAAGTCAATGTTGATATCGACGAAACGACACATAGCGAAGACAAGCAGATGGGCGAGTTCTTCATTAAGCCAAAGCGTGATGATCTGAAAATTTCATTTGACGAGTTCCGTTCCAAGGTCCTGTTTTATTTGTGGGATTCCGTGTATAAAGACGAGACTGAACGGCAGGCCGTGTTCCACTTCCCGTATGGGGATGGCGATGATAAAATAAAAAGCGTGACGTTCCAATCGCTTTTCGGTAAAGATGCCGAAGCTATCGTGAACAAGATTATGGAAAACCTGAAAGTTGAGAAAGTGACCGCCTAAAACTTTTTGGTTGTTCATGATATTCCTGTTTGAAGAATTTGCCTACAGTACCGATTACCTCAAGGAGGTTATCGGTTATAGGGGCAATAGCGATTTCCAGAGCGAGAGCGGTTTTAATACCAAAGCGGCCGACACGAGTGCCAAAATAAATGGCGTCGGTTATTGCTTTTTCAACGGGAACCCTGTATTCGTGCTGCCCAAGGTCTTTCTCGACTGCAACAATACAAGGGCTTTCGGCGTGCCGATTGCCGCCGACGGCAAGGATATTTTCGGAAAGGGCGAGTCGCCCATAAAGAACGTTCAGCGAAGGTTCCTCTCGTCGCTTTCGACTTGGCTCTATTCCGCTATCGACAAGTACCGCACCGACAGCGATATGACCGGCGTCCGTTCCCCGGACCACATGGAACATTCCAAGTTCAGGGGAGATGCCCGCTATGCGACGCTGCTCGATGTCATGAGCAGCATGGAACTGTTCTACAAGAAAAACCAGAACCTGTTCGTCTTTGTCGCCAAGAACAAGCATAGAGGAAAAAACCGGATTAACTGGCAGCGGACTATCGCGAAAAAGACGCCCCTTATTCAAGGCGATTCGCCAATCTACATGGAACTGGAGAACAAGAAGAACGTTTTTGATCTGGATGACCGCCTGCTTGTTCTGTATTTCTCCGCGATGAAGTTTATCCAGGACGAGTTCGGGTTCGAAA
>JAEEGL014002017.1_pt1 | contig 11429 bp, 10 predicted proteins | sample 9134231 | NCBI WGS metagenome assembly JAEEGL01 (sample SAMN16246548, study PRJNA631951) | gut metagenome | biome: gut microbiome; feature: rumen; material: fiber-attached | host: Bos | place: Iran: Karaj | collected 2018-10
AAAGAAGTAATAAATTTAGAAGATACTAGTAAGGATGTAAATATATATTATTTAAATAATATAAAAGAAAAATATAAATCTAGTAACATATTAGTAAATAGAATTGGTACTTTAAAAGATATTAAAAACATATCTTATTTTTATGATGATAATTTTTATGAAAAATATATAACTACTACAAATGAATATAGTCAAAATAAAACAAAAGAATATTTAAATATTCATTTTAATGAAAAAAATATATATTATTTAGAATATATAATATTAAATGTAGCTATTAAATATAATGATGCTTCTGAAATATATTATAAATATATAAAAGATTTTAATTATGATATAAAAGAAGGAGTTATAGTATTTAAATTACCACATAAGTCTAAATTATTTAAAGTATATGCCCATAGTACAACAAAAGTACAAGCTGGAAGCGATGAGAAGAATAATACTGTTGTATTAAGACTAAATAACTTTAAAAAAGGAAATGATGTAGATATAAGAGTTATATTTGATAGAGATCTATATAATATAACATTAGATAATAATAAAATAATAAATGATAATGTATTAGAATTAGTAAAAAAAGAAGAAAGATTTCATTTAAGCTTATATTTTGTAATATTATTAATAATTATATTATTATTCATTCTATCAGCTATTTATAGCCATTTTAAAATAGATATTACAAGATTTAATATAAAAGACAAAAAAATAGATAAAAATTTAAAATTATTAGTTTTATCTGACTTACATGATAGAAATATAGTAAATAAATTAATGAAAATAATTAATAAAGAAAAACCTGACTATATCATAATGAGTGGTGATATGTTAGAAGGTAAATATAAAAATGAAAAACATTATAAAAAATCACATGTATTCCTAGATTTATGTAATAAATTATCTAATTATAAATCATATTATACATATGGAAATCATGAATTCTATTTATCAAATAAAGAAGAAAATGATTTTCTTAAGAAATTTTCTAAAACAAATGTAGTATTATTTAATAATAAAACTGTTAAATTGTCAGATAATATTGTATTAAAAGGATTACATCATGACAAAAAATATTACAATAGAAAAAAATATGAAATGACTAATAAATATATAGAATCATTATTAGGTAAAAATGATCAAAGTAAATTTAATATATTAGTGGCTCATAATCCATTAACACCATTGCCATATGAAAAATACGGAAGTGATATTACTATAAGTGGACATGTTCATGGTGGAGTAATTAGACTTCCATTTGCACTACTTTCACCAGAATATACATTCTTTCCAAAATATAGCAAAGGATTATATAAAATAAATAATATGAAATTAATAGTATCAAGAGGACTTGGTTATGCAAGAAGAATACCTATTAGAATAAATAATCCAGCTGAAGTAATAATAATAAACTTATCAAATGAAAATGAATAAGTGATATAATATAAATAGTGATTAATATGAAATATATATTCTATAGATTTGTGAGAATATTAATTAGAATAATAAATAAACTAATATTTAGAGTAGAATGCATAGGAAGAGATAATATTCCAGAAAAAGGAAGAGTAATTTTAGTAGGAAATCATACACATATATATGATGCTTTACTTGTAATTGGATGTCCTAAAAGAATAGTACATACAGTAGCAAAAAAAGAACTATTTAAAAACATATTTGGAAGAATATTATTTAAATCTATGGCATGCATTCCAGTAGATAGAAAAAATCATAATGATAATATTAAAGAAGATGTAATAAAAATATTAGAAAAAGAAGAAGTAGTAACAATATTTCCAGAAGGAACAGTAAATAAAACAAAAAAAGAATTGCTACCATTTAAATATGGAGCTGTTTCTTTTGCAAATAAAACTTCATCGTATATAGTTCCTTTTGCAATTAATGGTAAATATAAATTCTTTAAAAAAGGAATTAAAATAATATATGGAAAACCATATAAATTAAAAAGTAATGACTTAGAAAAAGAAAATAAAATATTAGAAAATAAAGTATTAGAATTGAAAGGAAAAGTAATATGAAAATATTTGATAAAATACCATTCTTAAACAAGAATCATATTAAAGTACCAAATGTATCTATGTATGAAATGGTAAGAAGATGCTCCATTAAATATCCAAATTTAATAGCATATTCTTATTATGGAACAGATTGTTCATATAAATCATACATTAAAAAAATAGATATAGCTGCTAAGGCATTTAACAATTTAGGTCTTAAAAAAGATGATATTGTAAGTATTATTATGCCTAATACACCAGAAGCAATAATATCAGTATATGCTTTAAATAAACTTGGAATAGTAATTAATATGATTCATCCATTATCCAGTGAAGAAGAAATAAAAAATATGCTTAAATTAACTAAAAGCAAATATGTTTTAATAGCTGATATAGCATATAATAAATTAAAACATATTAGAAAAGAATTAAAACTAAAAAGAGTAATATTTACTCCAGTAAATGAATCAATGGATATATTTATGTCTATTGGATATAGACTTAAAACAATTGGAAAAGTTCCATATTTGTTAGAATCAGATACTATAGAATATAGTGCTTTTATAAGAAATGGTAAATTACACGGTAAAGATGTAAAAGATACTGGTAAAGGTGATGATGAAGCAATTATTCTTCATAGTGGAGGAACAAGTGGAGTTCCAAAAGCGGTATTATTAACTAACAAAAACTTTAATTCAGTAGCATTAGGATTACTTGAATCAGTTGAAGATATGGGGCCAGGAGTAAGTACATTATCAATAATGCCAATATTTCATGGATTTGGACTTGCATGTACATTTCATGCAGTAAATATTTCAGGTGGAAGAGCAATTATATTACCAACTGTAAATGCCAAAAAATTTGATGAAACTATTTTAAAATATAAACCAAATTCAATTGGATGTGTGCCTTCATTATTAGAAGGATTACCATCAAGTTTAAAAATGAAAAATGCAGATTTATCGTTCCTAAGATGCATTGTATGTGGTGGAGATGGAATAAGTATTAAATTATGTAAAAATTTGAATAATTTTCTTTATAGCCATGGTTCAGTAGCAACGGTAAGAGGTGCTTATGGTATGACAGAAGCAACCGCAGGTGTATCTGTTTTACCTAAAGAAAAAGGAAAATTAGGAAGTATTGGATTTGCAATACCAGATACTACAATTAAAATCATTAATCAAGAAACATCAAAAGAATGTGGGCCAAATGAAATAGGCGAGATATGTATTAGTGGACCAACATTAATGAAAGAATACTTAAATAATGAAGAAGAAACTAAAAATGCATTCTTTAAATTTGAAGGAAAAAAATATTTGCATACTGGAGATGCAGGATATAAAGATAAAGAGGGATATATATTTTTTAAATCAAGAATAAAAAGAATGATTGTTACTTCAGGATATAATGTTTATCCTGGACAAATAGAACAAATAATACTAGAACATCCTTATGTCGAATCGTGTGCTGTTGTAGGGCTACCTCATCCATATAAAAGAGAAGTAGTAAAAGCATATATAGTACTAAAAAAAGATATAGTGCTTAATAGTGAAGTAAAAGCATCTATTAGAGAACATTGTGAAAAAAATATAGCATCATATGCATTACCATATTCTTATGGTTATAGAAAGGAACTTCCAAAAACATTAATTGGTAAAGTAGCTTATACTGAACTAATTGGTGATAATGATGAAGGCGATGATTAATGCAAAAAGTTTTATATTACATATTAAAACCATTTGTAACAATATATTTTTTAGTAAAATTTAGGCCTACAATAATAGGGAAAGAAAATATACCTAAAAAAGGACCAATTATATTATGTGGTAATCATAAGCATACACATGATCAATACAATGTTTTAATAGTAACTAATAGGTTAGTACATTATATGGCAAAGGATGAATATTTTAAAGGAAAAACAGCCTTTTATTATCGATTAGCAGGATGTATTCCAGTAGATAGAACAATACATGATGAAAATGCTAAAAATACTGCATTAAATATCCTTAAAAAAGGAGGAGCAGTTGGAATATTTCCAGAAGGAACTAGAAATAAAACACTAGGAACAAAAGATGAAGTAGATTTACTTCCATTTAAATTTGGAGCAGTATCACTTGCAAAAAAAACTAATGCATTAATAGTACCTTTTGGTATATCAGGAGAATACACAGGGAAGAGTGGAAAACTAACTACAAGAATTGGAAAACCAATTAATGTATCAAATATGGATCTTGAAGAAGCTAATGAATTATTAAGGCAAAAAATATTAAAACTAATGAAAAATAAGGAAAAATAGTATATAATAATTGCAAAGAGGTGAAAACCCATGAAATTTATTTTAACTGCTGGTGGAACCGGAGGACATATATATCCAGCTCTTTCAGTATTAGAAGAAATAAAAAAAGATAAAAATAATGAATACTTATATATTGGAACAACAAACAGAATGGAAAATGATTTAATTCCAGCAATGGGAATTCCATATGTAGGTGTAGAAATATACGGATTAGAAAAAAGAAATATAATTAAAAACATAAAAAATATAGCATGTATAAGAAAAGCATATAGAAAATGTATCAAAATAATGAAAGAATTTAAACCAGATGCAGTAATCGCTTTTGGTGGATATGTTACACTTCCTGTGTGTCTAGCAGCAAAGAATAGAAAAATAAAAATATTCTTACATGAACAAAACATGATACCGGGTAAAACAAATATATTTTTATCAAAATGGGCAACAGAAACATTCATATCATTTAAAGATGGTAATAATAAATTAAAAGGAAAAAAGATAAAGTATTCAGGAAATCCTGTTAGTCAAAGAGCAATAGAATGCAAAAAAGCAGATAAAACAGAATTAGGATTTTCTAAGAATAAAAAATTAATAGTAATAGTAATGGGATCTTTAGGTAGTACAAGCGTTAATGAAAAACTACTTGATTTCTTACGTACATATGAAAAAGATGATACAGAAATATTATTTGTTACAGGCAAATCTTCATTTAGTACATTAAATAATAACTTAATAGTTCCAAAGAGTACTAAAATAGTACCATTTTTTGAAAACTTACCAACATTAATGAAAAGTGCAGACTTAATAATATCACGAGCTGGTGCTTCAACAATTGCTGAAATAATGGCAACAAAAGTACCATCAATATTAATACCAAGTCCATATGTAGCTAATAATCATCAATACTATAATGCTCTTGATTTAACAAAAAAAGGTATAAGTATTATGCTTGAAGAAAAAGATTTAAATAAAGATTCTCTAATTAATACAATAGATAAAATATTTGAAGAAAATAAATTCAAAAAAATAAAAGAAAATCTATCAAAAATAAAAGATATATCTTCAAGTACAATAATAATGGAAGAAATATATAAGGAATTAAAAGGGAAAAATGACAAAAAAGAAGAAAAAGAAGAAAATTAATTTTGTTAGAGTAACAATATTTATAATAATATTAGTTTTTCTATGCTTTTTAGTAAGATATGTATTAAATATTAAAACTAAAAATATAATAATACACGGAAATAACTATTATAATGATGAAAAAATAATAGAAGCAGCAGGAATAGAAAATTACCCTAAATTTCTATTATTAAATAGAAGAAGTACTGCTAAAAAAATAAAAAAATTAGATTTAATACAAGATGTAAAAATTTCTAAAAAGAACCATTTTGTATTAGATATAACTGTAAAAGAGAAAAAAATATTATTTTTAAAAAGAAGTACAAACGAATATATATTATCAGATGAAAAAAGTATAGATTTAGATAATATTAATGGAGTACCAATATTAATAAATTATGTACCTGAGAAAGTAGAAAAAAAACTTATAAAAGAAATGTCTAAATTAAATACAAATATAATCGCAAGTATTAGTGAAATAGAATATAATAAAACAGATTTTGATAATGAGAGATTTATATTTTATATGAATGACACTAATAAAGTATATATAACTATATCCAAAATAGAAGTAATGAATAAATATGAAAATATAGTAACTAAATTTAATGGAAAAAGAGGAGTATTAAATTTAGATAGTGGAAATTATTTAGAAATCAAAGAATAATGTAAAAAATTTACATTATTTTTTTTATATTATTGACTATAAAAAAAGAAACTGATATTATTAATACATAAGGTAGAGTAAAACTCTAGAGGAAAGGATAGTGAAAATAATTAATGAAAAAGAAAGGATTTACATTAGTTGAATTACTTGCTGTTATCGCAATCTTAGCAATATTAGTAATCATAGCTCTTCCAAACGTTTTAGGAATGTTCAGAAGTGCTCAAAAGAGTACATTTACTACAGAACTTCAAAACATTATGAGAGGTGCTCAAAACCAATACATGAGTGATACATTAAAAACAACTGGTTTAGAAGGTATTGCTTATGGTAGAGCTGGTGGCGCAAGATGTGAGGGTGACGATTCAAACGGAAAAGCTCCAAATGGTGGAAAAGTTACATTAAAACAATTAGATTTAAGTGGAACATCAGCTTTAGATTATTATATAGAATTTAACTCAACAGGAAGAGTAATAAAATTTTATGCAACAGATGGTAAATATCAATTTGCATATCATGGAACAAAAGGCTTAGATATTGAAAAATTAAGTAACGAATTACAATATGAGATTGATGAAGAATCTGGTGTAGATTTAGAATTCTATAATTCTACTCCAACTAATATGAATGAAGTGCTTAAGAAATTAACTCCAACACAAGAAGAAAACTTATCTAGTACTTATGCAAGGGTTTTAACTATTTCTGATGGATTAGAATATTGTACAAATGCTTATCAAACAACAGGTGGAACAACAAATAATGCTTATAAAACAAGTTATGGAGCAGATGATCCAAGACCATGTAAATTTCAATATCTTGCAATACAACCAGGTAATTGTAATGTAGGTATTAAAACTAAAGATAATACAACTGGTGTTTTTAAAGTAACTAATGGATAGTTATTAAAGATACATTAATTTGTATCTTTTTTCTTGCAATAAAATATTGTAAAATATTCTTGGTGATTTATTATGAGTTTAATAATAGGTAGTCATGTTAGTTTTACAAATAAAGAACAATTAGTAGGTAGTGTAAAAGAATCAATTGAATATGGATCAAATACATTTATGTTTTATACTGGAGGACCACAAAGTACAATTAGAAGTGAAATAAATGATGAATTGACTTATGAAGCTTATAAATTAATGCTTGAAAATAATATAAATAGTGAAAATGTAATAGTACATGCTCCATATATATTAAATTTAGCAAATAGATTAGATGAAAGAAAATATGAATTTTATATAGATTTCTTTACTGATGAATTAAATAGAGTTAAAAAACTAGGTTTTAATAAGATTGTTCTTCATCCTGGTAGTGCAACTGGATTTGATAGAAAAGAAGGCTTAAATAACATAATATACGCCTTAAATAAAGTATTTGATAATACAAGTGAAGTAAATGTATTATTAGAAACTATGGCTGGTAAAGGAAATGAATTAGGAATTAATATATCTGAGATTAAAACTATAATTGATGGAATTAAAGATAAAAATAGAATAGGTGTATGTTTAGATACTTGCCACTTAAATGATTCAGGAATAGATATAAATAACATAGATTCTTATTTAGATGAATTTGATAAAGAAATAGGTATTAATAAAATAGGATGTATTCATATAAATGATAGTCAAAATCCAATATCTGCTCATAAAGACAGACATGCTAACATAGGATATGGAACTATTGGTTTTGATGCATTATGTAATGTAGTTTATAATAAAAGATTAGAAGGCATTCCATTTATTTTAGAAACACCTTGGGTAGGACGTAATACTAAAGATGAATATCCTCCATACAAGTTTGAGATAAAAAATTTTAGAAATAAAAAATTTGAAGATTTTATCAATTAAAAATATGACTATTTTAAGTCATATTTTATTTTTGTAATGAATCAATTGCTTTTATAATAGTTAATTTACCATATTCATAAGTAAGAGAACCTTGTTGAAACAATACATATGGTTCTTTTAATGGTGCATCACAAGATAATTCAATTGATGATCCTTGAGTAAACGAAGGTGAAGCCATTATTATTTTATCTTCATATCCTGGCATAGGAGCAGCAACTGGATTTACGTGAGAATCAATAGCGCCTCCATTTTGAATTGCAGTAGCATATCTAATTACTTCTTTTTCATCTTTAAAATATATTAGTTGTACAATATCACTTCTTTCTTCTTTTGAAGTAGGTGATACTTTATATCCTAATTTTTCTAAAGCAAGAGAAGTTAAAATAGATATTTTTAATGCATTAGATACAACTGATGGAGCAAAATATATACCCATTAAAAACATTTTATTAGCTCCTTGTGATGGTCCTACATTAATTCCTTCACCAGGAAGAGTAAGTCTTTCAGCGCATAATTCAATTAAATCTTTTTTACCAGCAAGATAAGCTCCGTTGCTTGCAATACCAGCCCCTAAATTTTTAATTAAAGAGCCAGCAATTAAATCAGCTCCTATACTAGTAGGAAATTTTTCTTCTACAAATTCGCAATAACAATTATCTACAAATATAATAATATCTTTATTAATCTTTTTTATTAATTTGATAACTTTTTCTAACTTTTTAATAGATAGGGAATCTCTATAAGAATATCCTCTTGATCTTTGAATATGTATTACTTTTACATCATTTAAACTTTTTTCTATCTTTTTATAATCAAAATCATTATCTATTAAATCTATTTGATTATATTTAATACCATAACTTATTAAAGAAGAATTGTTTTTCTTAATACCAATTACTTCTTGTAAAGTATCATATGGAGTACCGCTTATAGATAAAAGTATATCTCCTGGTCTTAAAAGACCAAATAAAGCAACGTTAATAGCATGACTACCAGAAATAAATTGATTTCTAACTAAAGCAGCTTCTGCATCCATTATTTGAGCAAATATTTTTTCAATTTTATCTCTACCAATATCATTATATCCGTATCCATTAGTGCCATTTAAATCACTTTCACTAATCATATTATCATGAAAAGCATTAATAACCTTTTCACTATTTAATAGAGTATTATTATCAATTTTATTAAATATATCTTTTAATTCAACTTCACATTCATTAATAAGATTTAAAGTATTCATTCTTTTTTCCTCCATTAATAACTAAAATACTATCATTTATATAATTATTTTCAGATACATCATATATAAATTTAGCTATTTCTTCTGTTTTAGCAAATCTATTTAATAATATTTTACTTTCTTCATTTTTCTTATATTCTTTATCCATATTTTTATTCATAGGTGTATCTATCCATCCAGGACATATAGCATTAACTCTAACATATGGACTATATTTATTAGCAAGATTATGAGTAAGATTAATCACACCAGCTTTAGAAGCATCATAATCTAAAGAATATTCATAATAAGCATTAATAGCATTATCAGATGAAATATTAATAATAGATCCATTTTTACTATCATACATATAATTACCAAATATTCTAGATACTAAAAAAGTACCAACTAAATTAACTTCTAAAATCTTCATGAAATTAGATTTAGTTTTATCTTCAAAAGGGCAATCTATTGCTATACCGCTATTGTTTACTAATACATCAATTCTATTATATTTATTAATTATTTCATTAAACATATTTTTTATATTTTCTTCATTAGTGATATCACATTTAATACATAAAGCTTCTATATTATATTCTTTAATAACTTCCTTTTTAAGTTCATTTGCTTCTTTTTCATGAGTTAAATAATTAATAACAACATTATATCCATTTTTAGCATAATATCTAATTATTTCACTACCAAGTCCACTACTAGAACCAGTTACTAAAACAACCTTTTTATCCATACTTTTTTCACCTCTTGCATATTTTATCATTAATGAATAATAAAGTAAACTTTAAATATCATATGGCATATGTTATAATATCAAACTAAATTACAAGAAAGGAATTATTAATTATGATTAATCCATTCGAAAAATTTTGTAATAAAATAGATTATAAAACATATGAAGATATTAATAATATACTTATGATTACTGGTGGATCAATTTATTTAAGTAATTTCTTCTTATATAATAATAACTTAGAAGTAAGTACATTTTTAAGTGCTTTATCTTTATATTTAATGACGTCAGGAATCATAATGAAAAATAGTGATGGTATTAAAAATACAAAAGATTATAAAGAATTAGATAGTTTATATAGTGAATTTATTAATAATTATTGTGAATTAAATAAAATATTTTATTTATATAATCCAATTGAAATAATGATTTTATACAATTATATGTTATATAATGGATATTTATCAAATAATAAAAAATTTGAATTTAAAGACATATATAAAAAAGAAATAAATGGTCTAGAAAAACTAAATATAATAGATGGAAATGGTGTATGTAGACATATATCTTATGTATTAAATGATATTTTAAGAAAAGAAAGTATTTTTTCATATAGGTTAGAGGTACATTTAAATAATATAGAATATGATATTATAGAAGATAAAAATGGTATAGATATTAATAGTTTAAAATTTAAAGCATCAGATGCTATTAAAGATGATGAAGTATTAAAAGAAATACTAAAATATATAGAAACTCTTGATAAAAATAAAAAATATAAATTAATTAAAGAAATAGTTAAAGATGGTAGCCTTTTAAATCAAAAAATAGGTAATCATGCGATTAATTTATGTGTTAAAGATAATATTATTTATTATTTAGATCCAACTCATAAAATAATATATCATAAAGAATCAAATATATTACATAGTGAAGAAATTGATGCTGAAATAAAATTATTGTCATCATTCATTTTAAACACAAATACAAGCTATTTTGAACTAAAAAAACTATTAGATAGTAATTATAGTAGTGAAAAAGAAAATAAAGAAAAAACATATATAAAAAGAGTTAATAATAAAATTAAAAATAATTTAGACATTTTAGAGAGTTTTTATTATTTTAATAGAGAATTATATTCTGAAATAAGTTATAAATTAAATAAAATAAGAAAATAAAAGCAAGATTAATTATCTTGCTTTTTACATCTTTCAAATACATCATTCATATATTTAATATCTTTTTCAAAAGTAATTGAATCATTTAACTCTTCATTACTAAATTTACCATTTTTATATCTAGCTATATAAGTAGAACTAACTACATCATTCTTAATCTTATTATATTTAACACAAGTATCTTCATTTTCATCTAAATCTTTAATTTGACAAACATTACAATTAAAATCACAAGATATTCTATATTCTAATGTAAGTTCATTATTAAATTTATTATAATTATAATCACCGCTAAATATAAGAGTATCTATATCACTTTTATGACTAG
>JAEEGL014142295.1_pt1 | contig 11429 bp, 9 predicted proteins | sample 9134231 | NCBI WGS metagenome assembly JAEEGL01 (sample SAMN16246548, study PRJNA631951) | gut metagenome | biome: gut microbiome; feature: rumen; material: fiber-attached | host: Bos | place: Iran: Karaj | collected 2018-10
CCGATGAACAGGACCTTCATGCCGCCGATCTCGATCACGTGACAGGGTTTGAACAGGCGCGCGCCGTTGGTCTTGATATGGAGGTTGGCGTTGACGATGGGAAACTCCGCGCATTTTTCCAGGAACAGGAGGTGCGCCACGCCGTAGTCAACTTCGTGGTTGCCAAGTGTCACGACGTCCGGCCCCAGCATGTTCATGATCTGGATCGTGGACAATCCGAGAAACTCGGAGTCGATGATCGAACCCCGGAACATGTCGCCGGCAATGGCGTAGATCACGTTTTCTTCTTCCTGCCGCACCTTGTTGATGTAGCCGGAGAGCAGCGATACACCGCCTACGAGCTTGTTGTCCTGATCTTCGGCGAGAAAGTCACCATGCATGTCGTTTGAGTGGAGCAATGTCAGTTTTTTCAGGTTTTTCACGGTATTGTTCCTCCTTCGCGGGAAAGCGCGCAAAGCGCGGTCAAGTTATTATGTCTGCACTGAATCATATCATAACCATCAGCATTTTTCAATGAAGATGATCGCGCTGGACTCGGGCTCGGGCAGCGTAAATTTGTAGCCTTTCTTGAGTTTGTTGCCGTTTACCGTCGCAATGACCTTGCCCTCCGCGTCGGTGAGGCGGTATTTGGAGTTGTCCGACACATGAATCTTGAGCGTTTTGGAGCTGTCGGGCGATTCGGGACCGCGGAAGATCTGTATTGCCCCCGAGTGCGATTTTTCGTCGAAATACTCCCACGCGCGCCACACGTCCGAGGCTTTGCTGAACGCCGTGAGCGGATAGAAATCCGCGTAATAATATTTGGACAGCTTGCGCCATTCGGTCTCGCCCTGTTTGGCCAGCGCCCAGTCGGACTTATTGGAAGTGTAGTCCACGCTAAGTATGAACCACGGAGCCATGGAAGAACGGTAGTTGTACAGCGTGGCGGGTGCTGAGGAGTGCACTTCCAGCTTGAAGTACGGGATCCACTGGGAAAGCGCCAGCATGCAGGTCTGACGTTCGTTCCAGCCGTCGTCGTTGCCGTCCCAGAAGTCTGAGATGTGGAGCGGCACGCTGCGCCGGAGCGTCTCTATGTCGTTGCGGCCGCCGCCCGAAGCGCAGGAGTCGATCATCATGGACGGATAGCGTTCCAGTATCGAATCCCACATTTTGAGATAGCCCTGCACGTACAGATTCTCCTTGATGCCCTCGTTGAACAGTTCGTCGGCGTAGCGCCAGACCTCCCCCGGATTGACGTTGAAGTCGGAGCGCAGCATGTCGATATTGCCGTCGTCCAGCACTTTATATATGCGTTCCAGCAGCCAGTCGAGGCACTCCGGGTTGCCCAGGTCAAACAGTTCGCCCTGCAGCCAGCTGCCCGCCGCCGCGGTGCCCAGGAACCACTCTTTTTTAAATCCGGGCATGTAGTCCAGGAAATCCTGCACGTTGCAGCGCATCACTTCCGCCTCGAACCACAGCATCACTTTGCCGCCCAGCTCGTGCATGCGCGCGGAGACGTCGGCAAACCGGTCCGGGAAGCGGGAGGTGTCCACCATCAGCGTGCCCGTCTCGGGCCAGCTGCAGCTCTCCCCTTTCGGATTGGTGTACCAGCCCGCGTCGATCCAGAGGTAATCCAGATGGATATCGTGTTCCGTATAGGTATTTATCAATTTCAGGAACTGCTGCGTGGTCATGCCGGAGGCGCCGGAGGAGGCGCAGAATACCGGTTCGAAGCGTTTGCCGTCGGGATGGCGCATGTTGCAGTCAATGAACCAGCGGCGCCACAGATTCATATTTTTGGTCTCGTCGTGACCCGAATAATTCAGCAGCACGATGAGCGGCGTGCGGATCTTCTGCCCCGGTTTCAGATACAGATCGGTCTTGAACTGTCCGGCCGTGACGCGCGTAACGTCGCCGCCGTCGTTTTTGAACTCAGTCATCCAGCTGCCCGGCCAGCCGACGGCAATAAACGTGCCGTGCTTGCCGTACTCCAGATTGAAATACGGGAAATTGCCGTGGGTCGGACGGCCGGAGTCGGTGCCTTTCAGGACATAATTATGGGTGAGCTCGACCCGGTACGGCGCGTACATATCGCCCAGATCTCCGTTGATGCCTTTCAGCACCGGGTTTTTGCCCTTGAATTCCATGTCCAGCCCGCGGATATCGCTGAAATTGTACGTATCCTTGTCGCCGGTGTTCTCCAGCCACAGCGTCCATTCGCAGGCGTCGTACGCGCTGTAGCTCTTGCCGTCCACGGTGAACGTGACGCCGGAGGGTTTATGCAGGAATTTAGCTTCGGTGTGCGTGCCGCCGTCGGTCTTTTCGGTGTTGACGCTGAGCTTTTCAAACGAATCGCCGAAGCCGGAATATGCTTTACCGTCGTATTTGAACGAGATCGGGAAGGACGCAGGATCTTCCAGCATTTTCTCCAGCGAGCGCGGGTCCTTCCGGCGGCAGCCGGACAGGGTCAATACGGCACCGCACAGCATCGCGGCGGTCAATAACAGCATAATGATTCCTCTCCTTTTCATACGTGGACTACTTCCTTTCATGACCGGTCATTACATACGGCCCGGAACGACGGTGCCGGCAGGCCGAAAGAATTTACAAGGTTGGCGTCCGCCATGTACGCGCTGAAGTCGTACGCGAAACAGACTTCCGCGGCGGTGTCCTGTGCTTCACTCTTGCAGCGCACCAGAACGGTATCGCGGGCAACGATCTCCGCCTCCGCCGGCGCCGCCTTAGCGTCGTCAACGCTCCGGATGCCGAAGCCGGTGAGCGCGTTGCCGTCGCCGGTCTTAAGTCCGGTGCCGGCATATTTGAATTTTACTTCAAACCCGTCGGCCGTACGCGTCACTTCCGCAGGGATCGGAGACTCGTATTCCGCGGGATCGGGCATTGCCGCCGCGCCGCCGTATTCGTACGCGTACACCTGCATTGCCAGCCGCCGCCCCAGTTCCGCTTTGTGGGGCGAGTGCGCCCAGTCCGCGTCCTCCGGCAGCGCGCCGAGATCGCGGCACACCGCCAGATAACTGTTCGGTATCGCCTTGAGCGCGTCGAACTGCTCCAGCCGCACGATCTCGTGGTACGGGAAGAATTGCGGCCCCTCCGTGCGGTAGGAGCAGAGCTGCACGTTGTAGAACGGGAAATCCGTATGGAAGCGGGCGCGCTCATCCGCCACGAATGCAGCCAGATCGCCGCAGTACCGGGGCGCTGTCTCCGCCCAGCAGCCTTCGCTCTCGCCCTGGAAAAACAGCTGCCCGTAAAACTCCAGTCCCAGCAGCGGGCTGATCAGCGTGTTGTAGTAGCCGCCCACGGGCATGTTGGCGCCCAGCGTGTAGCCGCGCGCGTTCGCCAGTTCGGTCGGCATCAGTTCCCGCAGACACGCGCCGCCTGCGCAGATCATGAACAGGCCCAGCGGCACGTCGGTATATTTGGTCAATTCTTTTGCGAAATAGTACCCCATCGCGGAGAAATTCAGCGCCGCGTCGCGGTCGGGCCGCTGCCAGTGCCACGCTGGGTCAATTATGTCGTACGCCGGCTCCGCGCAGTTGCCCCGGAGTTCGTATGCGCCGGCCTGAGTCTGGCAGAAAAGGCGGAAATTGTCCTCCGCCGAGAGGCGGTCGTACAGTTCGGGCGTGACCTGGATGCATTGAGAGAGATGGCATTCAGCGTTGGATTGACCGCCGATCAGCCACACATCGCCCACCAGAATATCCTCGAATTCCGCGCGCCCGCACCCGGAGTCAATCACCATCCGCGACGGCTCCCGCTGCGCTTCCCGCGCTTTGAATATAATTTCAAACCGTCCTTTTGCATCAACGACGCCCTCCGCCTCTTCGCCCTGCCAGCTGCCGCGCACTTGCATGCCCGGATGGCGGGAAAAGCCGAATATCCTGACCGGTTTGCGGCGCTGCAGCACCATATGCGACGAGAAGCAGCCGCTGACTTTAAATTCAGGCAACTGTTCGATCTTTAAAGTGCCTTCGGTCTGCGGCTGCGCGGCGGCAACCTGCCCGTCCGCCTGCGGCAAAGCCGGCGCCTCGGAAGGCGTCCCTCGTGATTCAGATGATGATACCATTTTGTCTACCTCCGCTTTTGTGCGCACAACGGCACGCACCGGGTATTGCTGCGCATATTATACACCAAACGGCGGGCAATTGGGAAGCCCGGTTCGCTTGCTTCCCGGGCTTATTGTGATTATATAAAAATAGGGCAGAAACACTTAAGCAAACGATTTGTCCTACTTAAGCTTTTCGACACGGGTTAGAGATTCAGCCGGAAAGTGAGTTGTTTCCCTCGCCTATAATTTCACTTCAATTCATGTTAACGCAGATAGAGTTCATTTACCGCTAATACCGGCTAAGATACAGTCCATACAAAACAGCGCATCTTCATCTATATATTTACCACACTGTGCACAACGATTTGAATGAACTGTACAACAGTTGGTATCACCAGAAGAGGCTATGTAACGATCGCAACCGGGATGAGCACATTTTGTTGTAGGAGTACCGTATTTATTTGTAAAGTTAGACTGACTTGAAGACTTTTTATATGTGCTTGAAGTATTAGTGTCTGGTCCGCAAGCCAAAATAGTCAAAAAAAGTGATACGATAAGTAGCAAAAGAAAAATGCGTTTGAAGATTCGGAAAAGTTTCATTATTTACGCCTCCGTTAACATGGGATCTTAAGACGCATAAGGGATAACAAAACACTACAGTTATAGCATTGACTATAGCAATGCCATTTCAATAGTATCGGTTCCATTCTTGCGAAACGACCCCAAAAACAATTATATTGATAATAAACAAAATCCTTATGGAGCATTTGTCTACTATCAATATAAGGGACAAGAATTAAATTCTATTGGTTGCACAGTTTCCAATTCTTGAATTTCAAAACTCGATTCTGACTCATCATAGAAAAGGAAATATAGCTATAATAAATCTATGTTTGTTGGAATCGTTCTTTTACTCCGAAAAACCGGAATTAATCAATTTATCATAAACCATATGCCGATCATGCTTTTTGCTGCTCAATATAATCCAAACATTTTTCAATCTGCTCGTCAGTCAGCGAACAGGCTCCGCAATTCGTTCTAATCTCGTTATCATAGCCGGCAAAAACAATTGTGCCACAAAACACGCACATACCTCTTCTATCCCAAAGGTTTTCTTCGAGAGATAAATTGTTTGCCGCATCATCTTTTACATATTGATCGATTCCCTTAAATATTGCCATTCTGATATCTGCGCCGCCATGATTCCATCCGTTGCCGGCTTCATTGACATTACCAACCAGTTGGTTAATGGCAGAGATTCCTTCTACTTCCGTTATTTCCGGTTCCATGTGTGGGCGCTTCACAATAACTCTCATTTCATTTTCTCCTTTTTTCGTTTAGTTTTAGTTATTATAACATATCAGACGAAAAAAACCCGTTTGTCTAAATATCATATTGCTTTATTTATAATCATTTTCCCCGATAACGTATTCAAATCCTACACGACTAATACTGAAACGTCAAATCAGGAGATATTTTCGCGGGTTTTCAAAAAGCCGGGCTTCCGGAAGGCTGATCAACCGTCTGAAAATCCGAAAGTGTCTTTTTCCCCGTATTCCTGCCAAAATGCGAAAGAGAACACAAACATAACAAAATCGAGGTAAGAGCGTACAAACGTAATGTTTTTCTGCCTCTGCTGATTTGATTTTATCGTACCAGTTTATATACATCCAGGTTGTCCACACTGCCTTGATATTCAAATCCATACTTCATGGCAATATGCTTGCTGGCTTCTTGATGCGGATCACATTCGATAACTATATTCTTTCCTGAAGAGTATGCCATTTCTATCAAATGTTTTGTCAACTGAGAAGCACAGCCTTTTCCCCAATATTCAGGATACAATACCCAGCCGATTTCAACGCTGCCTTCATCGTAGTCATGATAAATGACATAACCGATAAAAGTATCATTTTCTTCTACAGCATAAACAAGCGGCGGATCAGATAATCCGGCATTATGAAGAAAGAGTACTGTCTGCTCCTTTGTATATGGCGGCTCAATAAACTGCATTACCTGCGGATCAGACAATAAACCATACAACGACTCAAGATCTTCAATCGTCATCCTTCTGATAATCATTTCTCCACCACAAATATCCCGATTTCCGGGGATCGTTTCTTGCTTTGACAAACCGGAATTTGTTGATCAGATGCGAATTTATAACGCAGTGCCGTTTTTCGGCACATAGAAACCGCTAATATCAATACTTTCCATTTCCAGAAGTTTCATTTTCTTTTCTATACCGCCGGCATATCCAGTAAGATTTCCGTTTGCTCCGACAACACGGTGGCATGGGATGATGAGAGATATGGAATTATGCCCGACTGCTCCGCCGACCGCCTGAGCTGACATCCGCGTAATACCTGTGTCTTTAGCAAGCTTCTCGGCAATCTCTCCGTAAGTCATAGTATTTCCGTATGGGATATTTAGCATGATTTTCCAGACCGACTTACGAAATTCTGTCGTTTTCATATTAATCGGTGGTGTGAAACCGGGTTCCTTACCGCTGAAATAGATATCAAGCCACTTATCCGTCTGTCTGAAAACGAGCAGTTCCTTTTCTTCACAATCGGAGTCCAATGTATCTGCAAAATACTTCTGGCCGTCAAACCAAAGCCCGATCAGATGATCACCGTCAGAAGCTTCAGTTATCCCGCCGAGCGGTGAATCATAGTGATGCGTATATTTCATTGTCAGAATTTCTCCTCCGCAAATCCCGGTTTATCAGGACCATTATTCCTCTCCCAGCAAATGCACTGTCCGGTAATCATGTCCGACGGCCGGCAGAAACTTTTTTATCACGTCTTCGGTACGCAGCTTAAGGCTGGAAGTATTGACGCAGGGATGGCAGCCGAGATACTCGTCTTTAAACACGTCCTCATCGATCAGCAGTTTTACGGCATGAGCTTTATCGTTCATCAGCCCCATAATGCTGACCGACCCGGGCTCAATGTCCAGATACTTCAGCATATCCTCCGGTTCCGCGAATGAAAGCCTGGCGGAATTGATCTGCGCGGACAATTCTTTCGTTTTAAACTTTTTATCCCCCGGCATCATCAGCAGATAAAACGCGGTCTTCTGGCGATTGCAAAGGAACAGATTTTTGCATATCACCACGCCGAGGACCTTGTCGACCTCGTTGCAGGCTTCCATAGTGTCCGTACGCTCGTGATCCGTTCTTTGATATTCAATGCCCAGCGAATCCAGAAGGTCATATGTGCGTGTCTCCCGCAGCAACCGCCCCTCGGTATTCGCCGGTCTTCCGTTTAACAGCTCCACGTTTATCCCCTCAGATCCCGACTATTCGCTCTTCTTTTTTTGCTTTGCCTTCTTGTTGGCTTTTTCCGCGCTCTTGTTTATTTTCTTTTCGCACTTGTGCATCGCATCGTTGGCCTCTTCGTCCCAGACCATTCGCTCCGGCCCGAGCGTTCCGTACATCGTATTTTCAAACGAATACGTCATTTTGGCAGTCCTGATGAGGCGTTCGTTGTCCGTGTCATCCTGAAACGTGCCGAGGCTTGCGTAAATATCCTGCGTGATCTCGTAGTCGTATTGTTCCCGCCCCTCCCGGCTGGTATACATTATCTCCGCAAAATAGCGGTTGGTGTCGGGATCGTAGTACGCGGTCCAGTTGTTGCCCTGTTTTTTCGTCTGCATTATTGTAACTCCTTAAAAAAGATCCATCTTTTACCGCGCCGGGTAGTTCTCGAATTCCTCGACCGTTCCGGCAAAAACATTCATGTCGATATACCGCTCTTTTCCGTTATACCCCTTTAAAACGTGCCTGTTGGAATACTGCCAGAAGGTCCAGTCGACGCCTTTCGGAACGCGGGTATATACGCTCCGGAACCAGAGATCGCAGTCATCGAAATCATTCCGGACAATGGTCTTGTACGCCGCACTGCTCGCGTAAATAATTGGTTTCATGCCGTATTCGGCGGTCAACAGGTCAATCAGCGTACGCAATTCTTTCTTTATTGCCGCAGCGTCAATATCTTTTTCCGACCGGAACCTGCCATAGTATTCCACATCGACCACCGGGGGCAGCATATTGTCGACAACGCCCACCGTGCCGCAGAACAGCTCCGCCTGCTTTTCTCCCGAGGATTCAAAACTGAAAAAGTGATACGCGCCGATCCGCAGGCCGGTCCTGGCGGCCGCAGCCCAGTTATCACTAAACCGCGGGTCAACGAATGACGAGCCCTCTGTCGCCTTAATGAACGCGAACCGGATGTTCTGCGCGGCGAGGACATCCCAGTCTACGGTTCCCTGATATGAAGAGAGGTCGACGCCCCTGACCGGATAGTCATCCGGATCCGGGTTATTCAAATGGATCACGCCGAAGAACAGAAGGCTCCCTATAATTATCACCGAGCACAGCACCACGGCTGCGGTGATCCACACGATCGTCTTCGCCTTTTTTGATTTTCCGATTTGTTTTTCCCTCATAGATGTTTTAATCAAAATTTCTGCTTGAAATCGCAAAACGGTTGTGGTACAATACTGCTCGCGTCTGGGGACGTAGCTCAGTTGGTCAGAGCGTTCGGTTCACATCCGAGAGGTCATGGGTTCGAGCCCCCTCGCCCCCACTAAACCGGTCGAAAGGCCGGTTTTTTGTTGCCTTCGCCGCGCCGTGCGCGACCTTGCGCTGCTGAGCTCCGGGCATTAATCCGGGTACGCGTACTCGCCGTACACACTGATTACTTCGACTTCCGCCAGTTCAAACACGCCGAAGCCGTCTTCGCTCACCGAACGGCTTTCTACCTGCAGCACGACATATCGCGCAGAGCGGGCGTCAAATTCCAGCACCGGCACGCAGTCGGGGGCGTCAATATTCGAATATCTGCAAACTTCCGTATAATCATTGCCGTCCGCGGACAACCGCACAACGATCTCCGACGGAAAATACCGGCCGAAAAAACCGTCCTGCCGCGCCGGATACAGATCGAGGCGCTTGACGCGGACAATACCGCCCAGATCGATCCCGATCTCCGTCGACATGCTTTTTCTGTAGTTGATCTCGCCGCGGAAAGCGGTCGCCCGGTCGCCGTCAGTCAGGTCACCGTCATTCGGAGACTCCACGTTCAGCAGCGTGACCGGACAGCCCAGGGCGACGTTGCCTTCTTTTACCATCGGCGTCGCATCAGGTTCGGCAGTTGCAGGCCTGACCGTACCGGTATTATCCGGTCCGGGCGTGGTGACGCCGCCGTCTCCGCCGCGGCCGCCGCAGCCCGAAATCAGGACTAGCCCCGCGGCCAGCGCCAGCGCAGTCAACAGCACAATTATCTTGCGGCAGCGTTCAACACTCATTGTATTTCAGTTCTCTTCTCGGCGCTGACGGGCTCTGGCCGCGGCGCGCTGACACGCTTTGACAAATTCAACCAGCGGGATCATCAGGAACGCGAGGCCCATTGCCACCCCGTACTCCGTCAGGTTGATCTCGGTGAACCCGAACGCATTACGCAGGAACGGAATGAATATGACCGCTGAAGTAAGGATCAGCGAGCCGATGGTAGACAGCAGGATCATCAGATTGTGGTTGCCCTTCAGCATCATGCCGATCACCGACTTGCGCTGCGAGCGCATGTTGACCGAGTGGAATATCTCCGCCATGGACATCGTCAGGAACGCCATCGTGATGCCGTCTTTGCTCTGCAGGTCGGCCCAGGTGTTGCCCGGTTCCATCAGGTGGCCGATGAAGTACGCGGCCAGCACCAGTATCGTGACCAGCGCGCCCTGGTAGATGCAGTCGCTGCCCACACCGCCGGCAAAAATACCGTCTTTACTGCGGCGCGGCGGCCGTTCCATTATATCGCTTTCGGCCTTCTCGGCAGAGAGCGCCAGCGCGGGGAAGCAGTCGGTGACCAGGTTGATCCAGAGCAGATGCACAGGCCGCAGGATCGTGAAACCGAACAGGTTGGCAATAAATATCGCGGCCACTTCGCTTAAGTTCGAGCCCAGCAGGAACTGGATGGCTTTGCGGATGTTGTCGTAAATGCGGCGGCCTTCCGCCACGGCGGTGACGATGGTGGCGAAGTTGTCGTCCGCCAGCACCATGTCGGCAACGTTCTTGGTAACGTCCGTGCCGGTGATGCCCATGCCTACGCCGATGTCTGCGGATTTGATGGAAGGTGCGTCGTTGACCCCGTCGCCGGTCATGGCGGTGATGAAGCCGCGCTTGCGCCAGGCGTTGACGATCCGCACTTTATGTTCCGGCTGTACCCGCGCATACACGCTGTACATGCCCACTTTCTTTTCGAATTCTTCATCGGACAATTCGGACAACTGCGCTCCGGTGATCGCCCCGCGCTCGTCGTGCAGTATGCCCAGTTCTTTCGCGATGGCAACCGCCGTATCCAGATGGTCGCCCGTGATCATTATCGGCCGGATGCCCGCGCTGTGGCACTGCTCGATAGCCGCGCTCACTTCGGGCCGTACCGGGTCGATCATACCTACCAGACCCAGGAAGCACAGTTCGCATTCTACGGTCTCCGACGTTACATTTTCTGGCAATTCGTCCCACACCCGCTGCGCCGCCGCCAGCACTCTGAGCGCCCGCTCCGCAAATGCGTGGTTTTGAGACAGGATCGCCTGCCGCCGCGCGTCCGTGAGTTCCGTAACAGTGCCGTCCGGCTCCATAGCGGTCGTGCAGCATTTGAGCAGCTCGTCCGGTGCGCCTTTTGTAAACTGGATGATCTTGTCGCCGCTGCGATGAAGCGTAGACATCATTTTACGCATAGAATCGAACGGCACCTCGGAGACCCGGGGCTCCGCAGCTTCCATTTCATACTTTTTCAGGCCGTTGCGGTTGGCAAAATCCACCAGCGCGTTCTCGGTGGGCTCACCGGTGATATTGCCGTCGGTGTCAAGCTCGCTGTCGCTGCACAGTGCGAACGCCCGGGACAACGCCGCAGGCTCGATGCCGGTGCTGTCAACGACAGTCATCTTGTTCTGCGTCAACGTGCCGGTCTTATCGCTGCAGATGATCTGCGCACAGCCCAGCGTCTCCACCGCGGTCAATTTGCGTATGATCGCGTTTTTCTTGGACATATTTGTGACGCCGATGGAAAGCACCACGGTCACCACCGCCACCAGGCCTTCCGGTATCGCGGCCACCGCCAGGCTCACCGCCAGCATGAACGTATCAAGGAAGAAGTCCAGGTCATGCCTGCCGCCGGCAATAAACTGGCGCACTACTCCGAACAGGAAAATGAATATGCAGATGCCGATGACCAGTTTGGTAAGCACCCGGCTGAGCTGCGCGAGCTTCTGCTGAAGCGGCGTTTTGGAGTCTTTCGCCTCCTGGATGGCCGTGGCGATCTTACCCATTTCGGTATCCATGCCCGTATCGGTGATCACCATGCTGCCGCGGCCGTACACCACC
>JAEEGL014228372.1_pt1 | contig 11429 bp, 2 predicted proteins | sample 9134231 | NCBI WGS metagenome assembly JAEEGL01 (sample SAMN16246548, study PRJNA631951) | gut metagenome | biome: gut microbiome; feature: rumen; material: fiber-attached | host: Bos | place: Iran: Karaj | collected 2018-10
AGCAGAATCCCGGACGCGGCGGCGGGTCTAAGTGCGGATGCGTATGACGTCCACGATGGTAGCCGGAGTAGTCAGGACAGTGCTGTCCCGGAGCGTTGGGTCTGTGGAATCGATGACAATCCGGACAGCAGAATCCCGGTCGAGGCGGCGGGTCCATTCGAGGAGGTACAGGAGGAACGGGACGTCTCGGAACCGGCGGCGTTCCCGGATCGACTGGCGGAACTACCCTCGGCGGGGTTTGAGCCATTGCTGCGCTGAAAAGAATCGCACATAACGCTATCGCAAGTGCAATTGTAATAAACTTTTTCATGTCTTTTTCTCCATGACGTTAATAACAAAAATGTTATGGAAACTTTCCGATTATATAAGCTTCCTGTAAATTAGTACTATTTGTACACCTATTCTGGTTTTTTGTCAATACTGAATGGAAGCTTTTTCAGAAATGATGGAAAAATTTGTTCTTTAGTAAAGCGCTATTTATAAACTGCAACTCTCAAGGTATGTGTCTATTTCAACAGAATAATATTGTAAAATATAGTGCATCTTGCCCATTCCTCAGAACAGTCTGTTTTCCAGGAAATTTGACTAATTTTTAAAAAAGTCTTTTCAAAATGCTTGAATTATTTGAAAATTGAAGTTATAATATATAGGTAATATTGTATATAATCTTAAACTCTCGGATAGTGAAAAAATGTTTTTTGCCGTTCGAGAGTTTGAATCAAAGTCTCTCCCTTTATTGTCTCTCCCTTTATTGTAAAAAAGGTGAAACGATGAAAAAATATAGTTCCTTCAATCAATTGATCGTTCGATATTTATTTACGGTTTTAGCCGTTGTCTTGCTGGGGGCGAACGCCTATGCCGATACGGTTTGGAATGCCGGCGACGCAACTGTAGACGATTTGCTTACGGAATCCAACTGGAGTAACGGCTCGCCTGTTACGGCAGACAATCCCGGGTTTATAACCGGAAATGCCATTACCGTTTCCAATACGGGTTATCAGCCGGGAAGCAGCGGTCAAAACATCTCGTTGAACTTTGGCGGAACGTCTCAAACGACCTTTAGCGGTAATTTTTATCCGTTTGGAGCTATAACCAGTGGAACTGGCGCGTTTACAATGCGTCTGGACGATTCAGCCTCTGTTACAGTAAATAACTTCTGGGCGGGCAACGCACAAGGAACTTCCATTTCGCCGGTAAGCGGCAACGATTATGTTGTGTATCAGTATTTCGGCGGGCACAGTACGTTCAAGGCAACCAGCGAATGGTGGGCGTCCAGAGCGGTAAAAACATACATTCAGATTGCTGACAATGCATCTGTTACTGCAGGCAGCGGGAATTCCGGTTTGGGCTGCTATCCTGGCGGCTACGGGTCTGTACTTGATATGACGGGCGGACAGCTTTCTGTCGTCAACCTGGTCAATCAAGCCAGTACGATGAACGTCAGCGGCGGAACGATTAAAGCAACTGGAACTACGTATATTGGCAACAACGACAATACAGGAACGTCGTATTACAATCAAACCGGCGGACAGGTAACAACGGCAGGAACGTATTTTTCTTATCACGACAACGCCGTAGTCAACATTTCCGGCGGTTCGTTCTATATGACGGGCGCTTTTTATTCTGCAGACAAAGCATCAGTGCAAGCTGTTATCAACCTTTCCGGAACCGGTTACTGGAAAGCGACAGGCGGGTTCAATTTGGGTCAGCATGGAAACTCCTATTTGAACGTCTCTGACGACGCTGTTATTCAGTCTGCCGCTGTTAACTATGCCTACCATCATACAAAATCCGATACGTCGCAGACGGAAATAGTCATGTCTGGCAACGCTCTTTGGACGACAACGAGCAACTTTACGCCGTTCTGGGGAATCTATACAAACGGAACCGGCGCCGGGTTTGCGTCTGTTACGGTAAAAGACAACGCTCGGCTTGATATTGGCAACAACATGTGGGGCGGCGGAAACAAAAACGACAACGATCACGTTATTCAGCTTCTTCCGGGAAAAGAATTTGCTCTGGAAGAATACTTCCAGGGGAACAGTACGACAGTTATTCGCGGCGAATGGTGGACGGCTGTAACGGCGAAAACGCACGTTACGATTCAAGATAACGCGTCCGTCTCCGCTTTGTCCGGCAACGCCGGCATGGGCTGGGGTTCTTTGGCGTCCGGTTCGGTTTTAGACATGACCGGCGGCAATCTGCTTGTAACAGCCAACTACTACTGGGTTGGCGCGGCTGAAAATACAACCAGAGAGCAAGGCTCCGCTACGATGAATCAGTCAAGCGGAACAGCGACTATTACTCGTTTATATATTGGACATGAAGGGTCTGCTTATAACCTCTCTGGCGGCGTGATGAACGCTGGCGAGATGTCTGTGTACTCTGGAACGAGTTCTACTCTGACCGGCGGAACGCTCAACGTAGGAACGCTTTCCAATGCCGGCACGACAACTCTTGCTGGTACAACGGTCAATCTGGGTTCTCATGGATACATCAATTCTACGGGTACGTTCAACGCTCAAAGCGGCGCGATTAACGTTAAAACGGCAAACGGTTATTCGTACTCTGCAGGCGATCAGATTCTTATCGGAAGTTTTGCTGACGAAGCGACTGCAAACGCAGCGATGGCTTTGACGTCCGTTCCTTCTGGCTGGACAAAGGGCGTTGTCGATTTTAACGGAACCAAGTCTGTGATAGCTCAATACGGGTCTGCGCCGACCGGCGTTAAAGTCTGGACGGATGGCGCTTGGACAGGCGAAACGTCTAATAATACGGGTTATGTCGTCAGCGGAACGAATACGTTTAACGAATTCTCCGGTCAGATGGTTGTTCTTGGCGGAACAAATAACTTTGCGGATACCGCAGTTATTTCAGCAGGAAAAATGTTGGTTGTTAATGGCGGAACCAATACATACGGAGTAAATGATATTCAAGCGCCTGGAACGCTGATTGTAAACGGCGGCTCTTTTGCAACGTCAAGCAATAAAAACTTCCGCATTTATGGAACGGCGGCTTCTCCGGCGTATATGGAAGTAAACGGCGGGGCGGTTAACGCAGCTCGCTGGCTGGCTATCGGCAATGCCAATTCTACAACGCAAACCGCAAAAGTCGTTATTAATAACGGTATCGTTCAATGCGGAAATACCAACGGCGGCGGTCTGCTCGTCTGCGATGGAGCTGGCGTTACGGCTGAATTGGTTTTGAATGGCGGACGGTTGCAAGTCAACAATTCTACGACAACCAATATTGGAAACTCTGCAAATTCAAATGGCGTTTTTACCATGACCAACGGATATTATACGTCCTCCGGCGTGGTGAATCTGGGAACTGGAGAGAACGCCAGCGGAACGCTCAATATTTCCGGCGGCATCTTTGTTGCAGCCAATACGATGTCAGTTGCAACAGCCAGCGGCGGAAAGGGCGTTATCAACGTTACCGGCGGCGAAGTTCGACTTACTAACCTCAAACTGGGGCGCAAAGGCGCAGGAGACAACGCTCAGCTCAATGTTTCCGCCGGTATTTTTGAAGTTACCAGCGCTCTGTACGGTTCAGACAGCTCTGCTTCCGGAAACGTTTACATTACCGGAACGGGTCAGCTGTTGATGAATTCAAGTTACTCCAACGCAACTTATGCCGCTATTCGCGAACTGGGCAAACTGTATATTGAAGGTTCTGGAGACGGTTCCGGCGCGCTGCGATTCCTGCAAAGTTCCGACAGCAGCGTTCCGATTACGCTTACCAACGACGCGACAATCGGCATTCGCACCGACGCGGTCTTTATTCAAAGAGAGACAATCGAAAGCGCGATTGACAGTAACAAATTGACCGTCAAAGGCGGCGGAACTCTTGAGTTGTTAAAACCGGCGTATTATAACGGCGGCACGATTATCGATTCCAGCTCGGTTAAACTGTCAGGAACGGCAACGCTTGGAAATGGAAACGTAACCATGACAAATGGTACGCTGGAATTTGGCTACGCCGATTATCACGCCTTTGACAATGCAATCAACGGGACGGGTTCGCTGGTCAAATCTGGCGAGGGAACGACCGTTCTTTCAACTGCCAACTCGTTTACTGGAAATACTCTCATTAAACAGGGGACGCTTCAGTTTAATGACAACGCTGCGGCTGTCTACGGACCTGTAACAGTCGAAGACGAAGGCGTTCTGACTTATAATATTAATAGTCAATCGAAGACTCTGAATTACAGCGACGACGTTAATATTAGAGGAGCAGGCTCCTTTGTCAAATCCGGCAGTGGAACGTTGATTCTCAACGGCAAACATGGTTATAACGGAACGACGACGGTTTCCGGCGGCGTTCTTCAGTTGACCGCTCAAGACGCAATCGCCAAGTCCTCTGCAGTAACGATTGAAAGCGGCTCTATTATTATGGGCGCCAAGCAGACGCTGAACAATCTTTCCGGCTACGGAGCTATTGAAAACGGCGGATTTGACTTGACGGTTAACAATACCGCAAATACAACCTTCAACGGCGATATTACAGGCAGCGGATCTCTGACGAAAACCGGAACGGGAACGCTGAAATTGGCTGGCTACAATAATCAGTATACCGGCAATACAACCGTATCTGAAGGAACTCTGGTTGTAGGGTCGGACAGTTCTTTTCTTTCTCCTTTGGTAACAGTTACATCAGGAGGAACGTTCCAGAATGGAGCGTACGAAATCGGTTCCAATATTGTTGTTGACGGTGGCTCGTTTGTTATTGGCGAAACGCCGCAAACTTCATGGATTACCGTTGGGGACGTCTCGATCAGTAACGGCGGTCAGATATGTTTCGATTTAAATCAGTATATCGACGGCGCAACCTCTCAAGACGACATGGACTGGCTGCAAGCGGGAACGGTTTCTTTGAATTCCGGTATTATCAATCTCTCCTTTAACGAAGGCGAACAGGATTGGTTGAATAATGCGACAGATAACGGCTATTTGCTTATTACGGCAGATTCGTTGTCGTTAAATGCAGAAAACGTCAAAGTTTATGTTGATAATGAGGAGTCAACGGCATGGCGTTTGGCGGAAGTTAACGATGAACTGTTTTTGATTAGAGCGGACGGTCCGATTCCGGTTTCTGAATACTGGTTCGCCAATCAGTCGGCAGACCTGGAAGAAACGACGTGGCCCATTGATCACGATCCAAAGCTGGGCGTTAAGTTTACGAAAGGTTTGTCTCAGACGGCTGACTATACCGGTGAAGTCCAATTGACTCAGGACGGTTCGTTTGAAGTTGGCGAAGGGTACGATTTGACGCTTTCCGGCGGCGTTACCGGTTCTGCAACAATGGATAAAACCGGAGACGGTACGTTAACTCTTAGTACGGCAAACAATAATTTTACCGGCGCGACCAAGGTTTCTGCCGGAACGCTGGCGCTGACGGCTCAAAACGCAATTTCCAATTCCTCTTCCGTTGAAAACAACGGCGCGATTGCCATGACTGCAGAGCAGTCGCTTAACAATCTGTCGGGAACGGGAACGATTGACAACGGCGGAAAGGCTTTAACGCTCAATAATACTGCGGCGTCCGAATTCTCCGGCGTTATTTCCGGCGCTGGCGCGTTGGTTAAAACCGGCGCTGAGACGCTGACGCTCTCCGGAGCTAACAATTATTCCGGCGCAACGACAATCAACGCGGGCACTCTCAGACTGACCGGCGAAGGTACGATTGGAACCGGCGGCGTTACCAACAACGCGATTTTTGAATTCTCTCCGGCTACGGGAGAAACGATGTCTATTACGTATAATATCAACAACGCCGCGGAAGCGTCCAAGACGGTTAAAACGGGAGCGGGAACGCTGACCACCTCCGCATGGATCAATCATAATGTTGAAATTAAAGAAGGAACTCTCCAGATTACCGGCGGTATTGGCGGTAACAACGGCAAACGGTTCAACGGTACTGTTACTATCGATCCGGGCGCTACGTTGGACTGCGCGACGCACGACTCGCTCGGATATGGGGCGTCTAATACCGTTATGAATATTTATGGTACGATTGACACCTCAGCCGGAAACGAAACGCTCAAGTATACGAACTTCCATTTCTATGGCGGTACGGCGAAAGCGTCCGGCGGCGGAACGTACGACATCTGCCATACAAATTCCAATTTTTATTCGCACGCTCTTGAAGGAGCAACCGCAGAAAACCCGACTGTTTCAACGGTTTCAGCCGGTATTCGACTTCGCAATAGCGGCGAAGGCGACACGTTTCAAATTGTTACCGACGCCAACTCTCAGCTCAATATTACTGGTACAATTATCAACTATGAAACTCAAGGCGTCAACTGCCCAATCGTTAAAAAGGGCGAAGGTACATTATTTTTGACGAAGCGCAATACTTTTGCCGGCGGATTAACGATTGAAGAAGGAAAGGTTATTTCAAATGCAGCTAACGCTGGCGCCAGTACTTACGGCACAGGTAAAATTGTTATTGAATCGAAGGGAACGCTGGAATTCCAGCAGTCTAACCAGCTTGGGTATGATACAGGCGCTCCTAATGACATTATTATTCGCGGTACGTTCATTCCCAGCAATTTTACTCATATTAAAAACTTAACGTTGGAAAACGGCGTTATTGAAAAGGAATATGGTTATTCTGACTCCGGTTCTGGTATGGACTTTAGAAACAGAACGGCAACAATTACTTCAACAGGGGACTCGGTAATTAAATCCAGACTTTGCATTCGCAGCAATTCCAATGTTACCTTTGACGTTAAGGACGGCGTTCTGACCGTTGAAGCCGGCATCAATAAATCCACTGAAGAAACAGCTGGAAGCGCAGGCTTTACCAAGATCGGCGCAGGCACGCTGAAAGTTACTGCTACAGGAACCTCTAACGGCGATGCAAACATTAACGAAGGTACGTTCCTTTTGACAAGCGCTGCAACTCTGGTTTCAAACGTCAACGTCGCCTCTGGCGCAACCTTTGTTGACGGGTCCAACTATATTACGTCTGCTGTAACGCTCAACGGCGGCGCTCTGACGATTGGCGAAACAAGTTCGACGGCGAGAATTGTCATTGGAGACTTTGCCGTAACCGACGGTACGGTCAACTTCGATTTCAACAGCGCGTCTGTAGATTTCAATTTCGATAACCTGTCAACCGGCGCTGCCACGCTGACCTCTGGCATTATCAACCTCACGTTTAACAACGAAGACGAAAACGCGTGGTGGACCAACGCAACTGACAGCGGATACTCTTTGATCAACGCGTCTGCTTTGACGGCTGACCTGGACAATATTCAGCTATTTGTCAATTCGGAATCGACGGATAACTGGTATCTGACAACAGCTGGAAACAATCTGGTTCTGATGAAAATGAATGGACCGGAACCGCCAACGCCAACGGATTACTACTATCGCGCGAATTCGCCGGAAGATATTTCTGCTGACAAGTGGACGATTGACGGAACGGATAAGAAGGGCGTCAAGTTTACAGAAGGCGACGACAATACGGCAACCTACGCTGGCGAAGTTGAAATGAACGCCAATGGTTCCTTTGAAGTTGCTGAAAACAGGAATCTGACGCTTGCAGGCGTCGTTTCCGGCGAAGGGAATGTAACTAAACAGGGTGACGGAACTCTGACTCTTTCCGGTAACAACGCGTATACCGGCAAGACGACGGTTGAAGCTGGAACGCTCGCTCTGACGGGCGACGCTGTCAAGGCGAACAGCTCGATTGAAATTGCTGACAACGCGACTTTGGAATATAACGTTGCCGCTAACAATACCAAGCAGTTGACTTTCTCTGACGACGTTACCGTTTCCGGCGGAAACGTCCTCAAGACGGGCGCTGGCAAGCTCAAGATTAAAGCGGACAGCGATCAGTTCAGCTCAGACAAATTTACCGTTTCTGCTGGCGAGTTGGACTTCAAGGGACAGTACAATGGCGATTTAATTGTCAAGACTGGCGCGACCCTTTCGCCAGGTAACTCCGTCGGCGACTTGACCGTCTACGGCAACGTTACCATGGACGTCGGAGCGACCGGCTTGTTCGAGTTCAGCTCCTATAATGAAGACCCGGCGCAGCAATCCTACGACAGACTGATTATCGGAAACGACGGCTCGTTTGTAATCGATGAAAACTCGATTATCAAGCTGTACTTTGAAAACGGCGACGCTAATCTTTGGGCGGCAGAAGGCGCAGAATATAAGCTGGTTTCAGACGACGGCTTTGCTTCTGGAACCATCGACTTGAGCGACCTGCTTGCCAACTTCAACGAATTGTTCGGTTTGCAAGGCAGAACGGACGGTCTGTACCTGATTGGCTTGGGCGCAGGTCCAATTCCACCGGGACCGGATCCCGGCTCCGGCGTCCCGGAACCGTCCACTTGGGCGTTGTTGATTCTTGGCGCGGCGGGATTGATGTATATGAGAAAGCGAAATAAATGAAAGGCGGTAATGAAGCGACCGGCGGGAGCGGAATTACGCTTAAAAGCGGGAGGGAACTCCCGCTTTTTTATTGCGAGGCGCCGCCTTGTCCAAAAAACCGCTGAAAAACTGCGACGAAATCGAAAACGCCCTCGGATCGCGAGCGATAGTTCGCAAAAGAAAAACAAAGAAACGACAATCTTTCGTCTATTTCGTTCCTTTCGTCTTTTTCGTTGCAAAATATTTACTACGGCGGCAGAGACTGCCGCGAGCCGGGCTGATCGGAGGTTTTTCGTCAGTAATCCACGAGTTTACATTCGCACAGAATAAATATATATTCTGAACAATTAGGCAATATTCGTTTAATCAATAAAATTTTTTCTAAAAGCTCTTTATATTCTCTATTTTTATGTTATAATATATAGTAGTACAAGTATAACTAGCGGAGTTATTCCTTGACAGATTATTATATATTCACATAATTAAAAAAATGACTGCAAATAATAAAGTCGCATTTTTAAGCGCTGTTGCGCTGACGTTTTGTTTGGTTGGCTGGGCGTCTGCTCAGACGTTGAAAACCGATGCGGAAATTGAGGCGATGGGCTATTCCCACATCTATTCGCTTTCGATTCCTGACGCGCCGAATTATTATAAAGGCGCAACGTATTCCGTTGACAATTCCAGTTTGAATTTGGGACCGATTGAATCAGTCGCGTACCGGCTCAATTTAGGCGCGGACAATTTCTGCTATGCGTCTTTTGGCGCGTTTACCAGCGACTTGTCCCGCATTGGCGTCCCGACGTTTACCTCTCAAACGATTGCTCAGCGATACGTTCAAAATCTGTATTACGAAGCGAAATCGCCAACGCTCAATACGACGGGAACGACTGTAACGCAGGGCAACATTGAATTCTGGCCGCTTAACTATTCTCAGGCCAACGCGCTTGGCATTCCTAACGCCAGCGGAGCCAATAACAACAGCGGCTTTGACTTCGGCGACACCGTCGGCGGCAATGGCACATACGGATCTATGCAGGTTCACGATTATCAGAACAGAACCACAGTTTTTGCGTTTAATCGTTGGAACACAGGTGAAACGGCGAGTATTGGAATTGGGAACTGCACAGACACGGCATACGGACAGGACTGGACGCACAATTACACTGCCGCTTCTTACGAAACGAAGCAGCTGGACGTATTTGCCAAGCCTGTATTTTCGCAGATGAGCGAATCGGACTACGCCGCCATTTCCGGCGAAGTTTCCAACATGAAGCTGGTCTACAAGCTCGATTGCCCGCTTCAGGGAAAGTACAGCGCTAGTAATTATACTGTCAACAACGCGACCAATTCTGACATTTCCGGCATGCCTCTCAAGCGAGTTGGCTATTACATGGTTTTGGACAAAGGAGACGGAACCGTCGATTACGCCTACGCTGGATACGATGCAATCACCAACGATTTGAACCAGATCAGTTTGCCGTTTGACGGCTCAATTCGTCAGCAGACTGTAAATAATATGACCGTTCAATCCAACGTTCCTGGCATTGTCAACGGAACGGGAATTGCAACTGGCAACATCGAAATGTGGAATCGAAATTATAATGAAGCCAACTCTGCCAACGTTCCGAACGCAAGCGGCAGCGAATTTGATTTCGGCGATAACCCCACCAACGGCGATTACGGCTGTTTCCAGATTCACAACTACGGCGCCGGTCAAACGGTTATGGCGTTAAATAAATGGAACGGTCAGGCGTCCGGGAACAAGTCCATTGATATTGGAATTGGAAACAATACCGGCTCCGGCCGACCTGACTATACGTTCAACGGAGACGATAAAAACACGTCTAACGCTTCCAATTATCAAACCCGTTCGCTGTACATTTTGGCGGAAGCTGCTATTGCTCCAGAAATGAAAAACGTTCCCGACGCTTCCAAGTACCAAATCGTTCAGGGCGCTCGTTTGACGTCTCAAATGGCAACGCAGTGGAGCGCTGATTTTGGCGGCGTTGATTACGACATTGTTAATAACGTCGATCAGCTAAAACAGAATTTTGGTCCGTTTGACCGCGTTGGCTATTATATGGAATACGCTCAAAACGCCAGCGATCCGCTGAAATACGTTTTTGTGTCATTCGATGCAATGACGGCGGACATTGCCAAGATCGGCGTCCCGACGGTTACTTCCGGTGAGTTCTATCAGCAAACCGTTAAAAATTTGAAAGTTACAACAAACGTAACTGCGTCAGACGGTTTGATTACCGATCCCACTACAAACGCTCAGGTTGCCGCCAATAGCACTGTATCGTATAATACGGGCTATTTGGAATTCTGGCCGTCCAACTATGCTAAACCCAAAAGCAATATTATTTCTCAGGGCGACGGAAATACCTACGACATCAATGACTCTAATGGCAACACGGGTTTCGGACACGGCTCCATGCAGGTGCATTCCGTTGACACAAGTCAAACTATTTTTGCCTTGAATCATTTCAATGGCGTTAAGCAGTTTGGCATTGGTTCAAAACCCTCTGGCGAACCTGACTGGACAGGCGACGAGAACAAGAAGAATTACGCGATTGCCAACGTTTACACGTTCGCCAAACCGGTTTTGTCTGATATGGACTCGGATCACTTCCAGCCAATTCAGTCTGAAGCTGCGAACATGAATCTGGTTTATAAACTGGACTGCCCGCTTTATGGAACGTACAGCGCCGATAATTACACCGTCAACAACATTAACAATCTTGGCGATTTGAAGGGTATGCCGATCGGCAGAGTTGCGTATTACATGACGCTGGAAAAAGCGGACGGAACCGGTACAGACTACGCTTACGCATCGTATGATTCTGTTACAAACAACCCCGCGAAACTGGGGCTTCCGTTTGACGGCTCGGTTTCGCAAACGACAGTCAATAATCTGACGGTTTCTTCAAACGTTCCGGGCGTTGTCAACGGAACGGGGCTTAATGGCAACATCGAATTTTGGAACAAAAACTATAATACAGACAATGCCATGAACATCCCCGGCGCGGACGGCGG
>JAEEGL015232970.1_pt1 | contig 11429 bp, 9 predicted proteins | sample 9134231 | NCBI WGS metagenome assembly JAEEGL01 (sample SAMN16246548, study PRJNA631951) | gut metagenome | biome: gut microbiome; feature: rumen; material: fiber-attached | host: Bos | place: Iran: Karaj | collected 2018-10
CATGTGACTCAGGTGCAGGTCGTTGTAGGGGATCTCACACATGTTGACGTGCTTACGGAAATCGGGGTTAGTCGTGTAGGGGGCACGATAGAGGATGGCCTGTGCATTAGCCAGGTCACCGTCTGTCGACTGTCCTGTGGAGGCACCCGTGAAGATAGCCACCTTAAACTCGCGTCCGGCCTCATGTTCAGCCACTGCGATCTTTGCTAACTCTTTAGTTGTTGCCTTGGCTACACCAGCAGGTGTAAAGCCACTCATGGCGATATGGTCGCCATTCTTAATCAGTGCTGCAGCCTCTGCAGCAGTCATACGTGTATAAGCCATACCTTATTTAATAATTTGCAAATTTGCGTGCAAAATTACTGCTTTTCAATGGGATAACAAAACAATTTGCACTTTTTTTTATGTTTTCCCGTTAATTCTTGGTGGTTATAAAAATATGTCGTATATTTGCACTCGATAATAACAAGTACTCAAACCAAAACTATAGAATTATGGCACAAGAAATGATTAATTGCCCGTTCTGCGGTTCTCAGATTAGCGCTGAGAGCACGTTCTGTCCCTATTGTGGTCAGAAAATCGTAAGACAAACCCCTAAACAACCTGACCCTGCCGAAGAGGCTGCACGTCGTCAGCGTGAGCAGGAAGAAGCAGCACGCAGACAGCAAGAGGAGGAAGCTCGTCGTCAACAGGAAGAGGCTGCAAGACGCCAACAAGAGGAGGCTGCTCGCAGGCAACAGGAGGAAGCGGCAAGACGTCAGCGTGAGCAGGAAGAAGCTGCTCGACGTCAACAAGAAGAAGCAGCTCGCAGACAGCAGGAAGAAGTTGCTCGACGTCAACAAGAAGAGGCTGCACGTATTCAGCGTGAGCAAGAAGAGGCTGCTGCACGCCAAAGAGCCTACGAACAACAGCAACAGGCTTACCAACAACAGCAACAAGCCTATCAGCAACAACAGCAAGCATACAACCAACAACAGGGCTACCAACAACAAGCCTACCAGCAACAGGCTTACCAACAGCCCTACGACCAGGCTGGTCCCCAGGGTCCTGGAGTACCCCCAGTACCACCGTTCCCACCGACCTCTTACGGCAGTTCCGACTTCTCCGTGATGAGCATCCTTACCGAAGGCATCCCCCTCGGCATCAAGAACTTCGTCACCATCTTCGGTGCGGTGATTCTCTGGTTGCTCACCTTCTGGATCCCCTACCTGAACGTAGGAACCACTATCGCCATCAGCACGATGCCCTTAGCCCTCGCCGACAACGAGAGTCCTGAGGGTCCCACCTATATCTTCGACAGCAAATACCGCAAGTACATGGGTGAATACTTCATTCTGATGGGACTGATGTATATGGCTATCTGGACGGCCTCTATCTTCCTCATCATTCCTGGCATCGTCATCTCCCTTGCCTGGTCACAGGGTCTCTTCCTGCTCTTCGACAAGAAGCTCAACCCCATCGACGCCCTGAAGGATAGTAACGAGAAGACCTACGGCCACAAGTGGACCCTGTTCTTCGTGGGACTGGTGTTCGGTATCGGCTTCGGCATCGTGGCCTGTATCATCCTTTGGATCTTCATGCTGATCGGTGTGACGTTCCTCACGGTCATTGCCGTAATACTGCTCGTGGCCCTCTACATGGTGGGCAGCGTGGGCATCAATGCCGTCATCTACCGCAAGCTCTGCAAATAACACGCCTTGAGACGCTGGCTGTTACTGACAGTGGTGCTCGTCGCATGGAGTCTCCACGCCGACGCACAGATAAAACGCTACGACACGGATTTCTTCGTGTCGCAGCGTGATTTCTTGGTGGCGGTACCCATCGAGGTGGAGCGCAACCAGATCTACGTCACCCTCGATTTCAACGGTCGTCGCTGTCGCTTCAAACTCGACACGGGTGCCAGCCAGGGTGTCCTCTACGACGATGTGCGACTGCCTGGCGTCATGACCCTCGGCACCATTGAGTCAGAGGATGCCACAGGCCATATCCGTCAGATGAAGACCGTCCAACTGCCACCCTTCCGTTTAGGATCCCTCACCGTCAGCGGTTACAAGGTACAGCGTATGAGCCGTAGGATTGTGCGTCGCGGCGAGGACGGTATCATCGGCTTCGCCCTGTTCAACAAAGGCATCGCCGCCCGCATCGACACCCGTGAGCATCAACTCACCCTCACCGACCGTCGCGACCACTATGCCTACGCCCCTGGCGAAGCCCTGAAATACCGGCTTCATAAACACGTACCTTATATAAAAGTCAGTCCCTTCGCCGATGTCACCGACGAAGTGCTCTTCGACACAGGCAGTCCCCTGCCCTATGCCGTCAACGCCTCGAAGTTCGCCCAGATGCGCAGTCAGCATCCCGAGATCGATCATCAGATTGAGGGTAGCACCTATGGTAGTCACGCCATGGGTCACTTCGGTTCCGAACGTTCCGGACAGATTGTGCTCATAGGCCTCCAACGGTTGCGATGGGGCGACTTTGTCTTCCGTGACATCCACTGCACCACCGTCAACGGAGGCTCACATATCGGAGCCTCCCTGCTCGACTACGGTGCCGTGGTCATCAACCCCTTCCGTCGCCAACTCGTGTTCCAGCCCTACGACGGCACAGCCTCCATTACCGTAGCCAACCGTCTGCACGACATCGTCATCGTAGAGCGCAACGGACGGGCCATGATCGGTATGGTGATGCAGGATGGCAAGGCCTGGCAGGCAGGCTTCCGTCCCAACACGATCATCGAGAGCGTCAACGGCCAGCCCCTCACCTTCGAGCAGTTCCTCCGTTACCGTTGGGTGCGCAATATGGAATACCAGTTCACGCTCCGCCTGTCTCAGGGCATCACCACCACCCTCCGCGCCTTCTGGCCGTTACAGTATAACCAGAATTTATAGCTTCTATTTTCTGTGTAACGTCACCTTCAACTCTTTTCCTCCGCTTTGCGCGGTTCCTGTTATATTCTGAGCGTCACCACTCAGATTGAAAGACCAGTTATTACCCTGACCGTCGTTGCCGAAGAATGAGATATTCCCATCATCAGCTGGCAAGGACTCACCTTCCAACTTCATCGTTGTGGAGTATTTCACATTCCGGTAGTCTGCCCTGAGAACACCCTCTTTAGTATTCTTATGGATGGTAAATTCGATAGGGAATCCGACCATGTCGCCTACATATTCCGTCGTTCCCTCAGGAAGGTCCACCACAAGTCCTGTGTTGGCTTCTTCTGATTCATATTCAACTTCTAAGTCATTCTCACCCACATCTTCCGAGGACTCGCTTCCCTCGTCAGGATTATTGGGCACAGACTGAGTCTTCTCTGGCATTTTGAGCGGCTTTGCCATGAAGAGTTCTTTTCCTGCTTCTGTCAAATAGGGTTCCATATCAGAGAGCGGTATCAGTGCCTTTCCTTGCACAGCCCTGCTCACTGGCCACACCACCATACAACTGTCTCCAGAAGAAGGTGAGAACCAGTAGCCATCCTCCAGACTATATACGCTGATAGGCATATCATCTCCCACATATTTCTCAATAAGTTTTACGATGTCATCCATTGAGGCACTCACCATCTCTTCCTGGGCCATCACATGTCCGTCGGAAAGACGAACGACTTTATTATAGTAGTCAGGACTACCATTGAAATAGATGGCATCGGCTACTGCGAATGTGACACTCGCCTCATTCTGGAATATACTTGTCAATTCAAACTCACATTCCGGAGCAGATGGCGCTTGATTATTTCTGCAATAATCCTTAGCAAACTGATGGTAACGCTTTTGATAATCACTCATCACCTCCTGCAGAGAACCGTCAGAAGGCAATCCGATTTCTTTGCCAAGATCCGATTGTGAAATAATCTCACGGATACCAGCCGTCAAATTCTGCTCTTTTTCGCCATCACCTTTCGGGATGTCAATACTTGTATGATAACCATCGTCATCCATGACCTCATAAGTCTCAAATGCGATTGGGCTAACGCCGATCAATTTCGGAATAAGCCATATCAGCAAGGCTACGATGGCCACAGCGCCAGCACCAATACTCAATGCCTTCTTGTTAGCCTTTGTCCATGTCTTTGCTTCCTCCAATTTCGGAGCCATGTCCTTCTGTAAATTGGCGAAAGACTCCTTGGCCGAAGCCAGAGCCGCTTCGCTCTTCTCTTTCATCGCCTTCATCTGTTCGTCGGCCGTCGGGATGGCAGCCATCCGTTGCTCTATCTCGGCAGCATCCGTCAGCACATCTTCACCTGGGCCACCCTTCATAATCTGATACCAGCCAATGAAGGGATAGACGAGGGCAATGATCAGCATGATGATGGCGCAGATGGCCATCAACGCCAGTATGACACCCCCTACATACAACAGAGATTCGCCGCTCCGTCCGCCACTGCTCATGCTAGAGAACATGATAAAGACGAAAAGAGCCACGACAAGGACAGCAATGATTGGGAGCAGCATCACCCATATATTGCACAGGGCAGCTGTACGCAGTCTCTTGGCTCCATTTTGGGCTTTTGTACTGAAAGCCGGACTTATCATCAGCACGCCGAAAGCTTTCTTCATCATGAAATATGCTACGAGGGTGGTCACCCAAATTGCAAGCGTAATGAGCATGCCCACACCCGGAATCTTCAGTAAGATACCGAAGAGCACCGTCGCCACGAAACAGCAGATCAGTATGATAACAGCCTTACGTACTTTCTGAATATTCAGCGCAGCGACATTATTGCTCTGCATAGCAGCAAACCGCGTCAGTCCCATCAGATAAAGCACATAACCCACAACGATGGCAAGTTTTACCAAGATGCCCATACCGTTGATGGCTGTGAGGAAAGAAGACATTCCTCTAGTCATCCCCCCTGGCAGAAATTCGGCCAACTTGCTCATGAATTCCGTCGCTAACGAAACATAGTCGTACACCGTGCTGAAGATACCCGCCACGGCAATCACTATCACACCCCAGAATATCTTCTGGGTGCTTTCTTTCCATGCACTATTTATTCCCATAATCTACATGTTTTATAAAAACGATCCCGATTACCCAAACATGGCATTTGCATATTTCTTTCCAAACATAGCAGGACCCAAGAAGAATATACAGTCCTTCTTCTGCTTGCCGTTGAATAGTTTCTTGATGGTTTCTTGCTTCAACAACGAGGGACGGAACTGCTTGCCTCCCTGATTATCTGGCATGCTATACTTGACGCCATAATACAACTGATACCCATCATCTACATAATTACTGGGGGATACCTCATACAGATTGGGATCATCAGGTGACATGGATGTCGTAAAAGGAACGTATTGGTCGAACACCAAAGTGTTGCCCACTTTCTTTCCCAGCCACAGAGCCCTCTTACCCATTGGGGAGCCAACATTTTCGCCACCAGTTATTGCCACGAACATATCTGTTCCTTTTACCTGAGCCACCATCCACATGGAATACTCATCATAGCTTTCGCTCGTACCATATACATGATCACTTACCTTCGTCACATCGAGGGCGGCATCAGAGATACGACAAACCGTCTGACTGACCCATCCCTTCTGACCATCAGTCAACAGCACCTGATACCAACCGTCTTTCTCCGCCAATACCGGAAGTGTCTCATCTGAACTTATAGAGCCTACCTTCTGGGCCTTTGTATTAGGCGCTTTGCGGATGTTAATACTACCATTGCCTTTTGCCACGACAAACTGCGTCTGGTCTGTGAATGACTCTGTCTGTGCCATCGTAGGCACTGTTGTGCCGAGCATCATCGCTACAGCAAATAACATCAATACCTTTTTCATAAATTTTTCTTTTAATAATATTGTTTTAGAGTTAATAATGTCTGAGTGCATAGATACTGTTTTATTCGGAACCACCAAACAATTTGGTTTTTTCTGTCTATCTTAGTAGCATATACCCATACATTACATATTGGTTATAAACTTAATTTCGCTGTTAGTGTTCCCACTTTCACAATATATACACCGTGGTTACTCATATTGATGGCATTACGGTCTCCTGTGGCTACCATTTGCTTCAGCAGGGTACCGTTAGTCGAATAGACGGAGATCGTTTCACCGAATGGTGCCTCCTTAACAATAATATTGCCATTGCTGTCACATGTCACTCGAACATCACGAGTGGCAGCACTCCTTACTTCTGTACTCTCTTCTACAAACACGATGGAAAGGACACCGTTGCTGGTCATGGCTGGTGTGATATAGTTATTGTCCACCAACTGGTCTGTCACATCTTCATTATTGAATGTCACGGAATGAATCGTCCAGCCCGACTCTGGAATGATGTCATAGCTATACCGCTCACCGATCTTGGTAAGCATCCTGACAGAACCCTCAGCAGCCTGACGGACGGTCAGATAAACCTGATTCTCTATCGCCACGATATTGGTAAAGTTATTCCAATTCTCTGCAGCCTTATAAGCATCAACAGACTGGGACGGCACATAGACTGTAGCATCATAGTTAGAAAAGCCGTCACCTGCTAATGTTGGAACATCGGGATTCATCATGGTTACAGACTTCAACTGGTTACAACCTAAAAAGGTACGCATACCTATCTTATTCATTCCCGCACCAATCACGACCTTTTCCAGTCTCGTACAATCACAAAACTCATAATAGTCGATTTTCTGAACGTTGTCGCCAATCTTGGCAGAAACCAGATTGCTACAACCTTGGAAGGCGCTCCCCCCAATGGAAAGTACAGAATTGGGGATATCGATTGTCTTAAGAGATTCACAGTATATGAAAGAGTTGTTTCCTATCACCTTTGCGCCATCATGGATCTCAACAGTCTCAAGACTCGTACAGCCATAAAACTCTGAGCCGTCCATTCTCCTGACATTGCTGCCTATGACAACCTTCTTCAGACTTCTACAGCCATTGAAGGTCTCACCAGACTCAAAAGCCACGATATTGTCATTCAGGTTGATTGAAGAAAGACTGGTACAATTCATGAAGGCTCTCATTCCAAAACGCTCCACTTTTTTTCCCAGAGTCACTTTCTCCAGATTAGAACAACCGGCAAAAGCATAATATGGTATTGTCTTGATCTGATCGTTAATGACAATGGAGGTCAATCCCAGACAATCTATAAAAGTACTACTGCCCATTTCAGTAACAGTATAGGTGTTACCGTCATAATCAACGGTATTAGGAATAATCAGGTCTCCGCTGTATTTCAAGTCTCCATTCACAACAGATACAAACAAGCCTGCCCTGTCTGTAATCTCGTAATAAAAACCGTCTACACTGAAATCATACGCCTTGGCACTGATACAGGCCATTGCTGTCATCACGACCATAAATAATACTTTCTTCATAATTTTATTGTTTTAGAGTTAATAATGTTTGAGTGCAAAGATAGAAATTTTATTCGGAACCACCAAATTTTAAGGAGTCTTTTTTCTCCGCATCAATCCACTCTTTAATAATATGTGATGGTGCGGGTCTCTACAACTCCTTTCTGGGTTTTGCGCTTTGTCCAGTTTCCATGGCTGTCACGCGACAGAATTGTATAAACTATCGTATCCTTCCCTGTTTCTCCCATATCTTCAAACTCATGTACGCTCTTCGTACACTCGCCTTTGCTGTTATAGTAATAATACGTATAGAAAATACCATCCATATACTTCTTAATTCGTTTCGTAATAAGACCATTGGCATTATAGGCAAAAGACTCATACTCTTCATCGTAGGAATCGCCCATTTTAACGATACGGCCCTGACGATCTCGCTTGACGCTCTCTTGTCCAGCCCACGGTTTCATACCATTCTCCGATATCCACATGCCTTTCCTGTCAAAGCCGTGTGTGTATGTCTCCCCACGGTCTTTCCACACACATGTCTTCACAGGGCCACACAACTCGAAGAGGCCGAGTTCGCCCTGAACTGCAGAACTGTTGGAGGCTGTCGCCGTGGTACGTTGGGGTGCAGGATTCTGGGTCATAGATGTTTGGGGGGTAGAGCCTTGGACTGGCTGTCCCTGCTGTGGTTTTAGACCTGAAGCCTTCATTAATCCTTTCAACGACACCGTTCCCTGTGGACTTGGTGTTGTATTTCCCCCATTATTGCCCGCTGATGATACCGCGGTGGTATAACTAAAACCGTTTCTGTTCATCATCCACCAGTTGTAATCGATGTAATTATCATTATTACACCTTTTTAATATATTATCCAGTTCCTTCTCAGTCATGGCATAAATCGTCGGATTAGACATGCGACCATTACCCTGATAAGGCCTCAGTTTACTATCCTTCTTCACCCACTTGGTTATTGCGCCAGAAACATCAATGAGCTTCACGTACGGGTCGTCATTAGGATTATCCCTGAATTTCTTAATTCCGATTCTGCCCGAGCCTTTCTTCGAGGTGATGTCGAAATAGTACACATCTCCCATTAGCATTGGAGCACCAAGTTGTCCCTCGACATTCAAATCTATATCCGACAGTTCGATATCTCCCCAGCCTGGAGTATGGTTTGGTAAAGATGCTGGTATATTGTACCTGTTCACAGAAAGGTGAATCTGAACGACCTTACCCTCTACCAACGGCAGAAGCCATTCGCCTCCTGGGTATACAGCTTCTACCCATTTGTCTTTCTTGACCCCCTGAGCCATCACCGACTGCGAGGCTACTGTCATCATGGCCACTGCCAATACTAAAGAATACACTTTTGGTCTCATCATTGTTTTATTTAAGTTAATAGAAAACTAAATTATCGACTGCAAAGATAAAAAATATTCCTGAAACAAACAAGCGTTTCGGGAATTATTTGTATAATCCAACTCTAAAATCTTAATTTTAAATTCTCAATTCTCACAGTTGTTCCATCAGCACATCCCAGACGGCGATGATGTGACAGACGGAGCCGGCGAGGACAAAGAAGTGGAACACCGAGTGCATGTACTTCGTTTTATTAAAGGAATAAAACACGGCGCCCGTGATATAACCCACGCCCTCGGCGATGAGCCAGATGACGGCAGCTGCCGACACCGTGTCCATCAACGGCTTGAAGGCCACGAGGATGCTCAGTCCCATGCCCACGAAACAGAAGGTCTCCACGTTCGAGTGCTCTTTCAGTCGGACGAAACTGATGATGGTGCCCACGATGGCACAGGCCCAGACGAACACAAACAGCGCCCAGCCCCAGTTAAATGAAAAATGAATAGTGAATAATGAATAATTGGCTGCTGCCTTTCGCAGGGCGACGAGTGTCAGTGGCGAGTACGAGCCGGCGATGTGCCAGTAGATGGCCGCATGGTCCCACTTGCGCAGTCGCTCCTTCCACTTCGAGTGGTGCTTCATCGAGTGGTAGAGCGTCGATGCAATATACGATGCCAGCATGCCGAAGAGGTAGAGTATCACCCCCCACCTCGCCCAGTTGTTGTCGGCCCGGAAACACCACACGAGGAAGATGATGCCGAACACCACCCCCAACAGGATGCCTCCGCCGTGCGACGCTGCATTCCAGATCTCCTCTTTCTTCGTATATCGGATCACGGTTGAATCAATTTCGCCTGCAAAGATAATTAAAAACATTGAATATTGAATATTGAATAATGAAAAAATGCTACCGCCACGCAAAATTTTCAATTTTCAATTTTCAATTTTCAATTATAATAACTACCTTTGCAGACGATGAAAGATATAGCACTGGTATTATCGAGCGGTGGAGCCCGCGGACTGGCCCACATCGGTGTGATCGAGGAACTCGAGTCACAGGGTTACCATATCTCGTCTATCGCAGGCTGTTCGATGGGCGCCCTCATCGGAGGTGTCTATGCCGCTGGCAAACTCCCCGAGTACCGCGAGTGGATGAAGACCATCGACCGTAAGAAGATGCTCGAACTGACCGATTTCTCGTTCAGTCTCAACCATCTCGTCAAGGGCGACCGCATCATCAAGGCCATCATGGAGTTTGTGCCCGACGTGCCCATCGAAGACCTGCCCATCCCCTATTGTGCCGTCGCCACCGACTGGAAGGCCGGTCGCGAGGTGGTGATTAACAAAGGCAGTCTGTTCGAGGCCATCCGTGCCAGCATCTCCCTGCCGTCATTCTACGAACCCGTGCGTCGCGACGGCATGATCCTCATCGACGGCGGTGTCGTCAACCCCATCCCCCTGAACCGTGTGAAGCGCACGCCTGGCGACCTGCTTGTAGGCGTCGATGTCAGCGGTCACGACTACAAGACCCAGTGGGAGAAGCACCAGCGACAGGTAGAGATCCAGAAGCACGACAAGTCGCTCAAAGCGAAGCTGCTCGACATGATCACCCCCGACAACATCGACTTCAACTACTACACCCTGCTCTCCCGCACCAGTTCGATCATGATCCGTCAGAACTCACTTCTCATGGCCCAGCTCACGAAGCCCGACCTTCTGATTGACATCCAGATGAGCCGTTACGGCAGTTTCGACTACGACAAGTCCGAACAGCTCATCACCATCGGCCACAACAAAGCCCGCAAAGCCCTCGAATCGCTCGCCCCACCCACCACCAAATGTTAAATATATCGAAATTCGATAAAGTTTTATCGTTTTTATTTGGTGGTAACTTAGAAACTTCATACTTTTGCACATCGATATTCGATAAATAATCAAATAAAAACAATAAAAGTATGAGTATTTCCAATTTATTCCGCAATGCGAAAAAGAATCCGGTATCAACGTTTTTCGTTGTCGTTTTAGCGATTGCCATGGTCATTGTCATGATTGGCGACATTCATGACATGCGCGAGGCTACGACGGGCTACGACTATTGTCAGAGTCTCTGTTATCTCTTCGAGAACATCTGCATCAGTTATTTCATGACCATTTTCTTCACCATGTACTACCTTACTTATATTAACAAGCAGTATTCCAAGTGGAGCATCTGGCTGTTTTATGTGTTGGGGGTGTCCGTGTTTGTGAAGTTCCTCATAGCAGGCATCCTGTACCGCTATGTGTGCAATCATGTCGAGAGCGAATTCGCCGACCATCTGCCCTCGATAGCCACGACCGTCTATACCGCAGGCATCTATTGGATCACCATCGTCTTTTTCCTCGTACCCCGTTTCATTAAGGACACGATGAAGTTGAAGGAAGAACAAGATTTAACCATTTAAGCGCATATGAAAAAGATATCTGTTTTTAGCAATTCGGGTAAAGTACCCGCAACAGCCGTATTTCTGCTGATCGCCATCTCTTGGCTGGGTTTGTTTGTCTGGGGCATCTGGGGCATCGTCCAGGGCATGAGCCGTGCAGCGTCTGAAGAAGAGTATAGTTATCTGCTCAGCAATCTGGTGAGCACCATCGGCATGCTTGTCTTCTCATTGCTCTATCTGATCATGGGCCACCTTATTTATATAAAAAAGCAGTATTCCAAGTGGTGCATGTGGCTCTTCTATGTATTGGGAGCAGCGTGTTTCGTCTATTTCATCGTGTC
>JAEEGL016407941.1_pt1 | contig 11429 bp, 12 predicted proteins | sample 9134231 | NCBI WGS metagenome assembly JAEEGL01 (sample SAMN16246548, study PRJNA631951) | gut metagenome | biome: gut microbiome; feature: rumen; material: fiber-attached | host: Bos | place: Iran: Karaj | collected 2018-10
AGAGAAATCTAGTCTTTTTTAATTCCATAAATTAGAAGGGAGATGAAATATATGGAATTATTTATTAGACCAAGATTAAAAGATTTATCTCAAGGAGCAAGAATTGCTTATGTAAGACAACTTAGAGGCATGGCACAAGATGAGTTGGCAGGTAAACTAAGATTTACTGATGATAGGGGGAGAAGACATATAACAAGATATGAAACAAATGAAAGAGTACCAAAAGAAGATAGACTAGAACAATTATCAAAGATATTAAAGATAAGTGTTAATGCTATAAAATCATATGACTATGAGAATTAAAGCAAAGATTTCTACCGAATGCAAGAAGAATAGAAATAAACACAGGAGTAATATCGCATTTTTTATACTTTTCTCTAATCCAATATTTAATAGTAATAGCGGAAGCATCAAAAAGATATTGAAATCTTTTTCTATCCTGCCTAAAGAATGGTCTAAGTTCTTCAGCTATAGTGAAAACAACATGTCTATGTTTGTATCGAAAAAATTTAGTGAAAATAGAAGTTTCTCTTTGTTTATTATACTTATTGCCACAGGAAGAACACATACGTGATTTATAAGTATGTGTGACAATTTTTTCTTTGCCACAATTAGGACAAGAAAAAATGGCAAAACCCAAATCCCAAGTTTTACATTTTAACATTTTCTCAACATTAGAGAATACAACATCTCTAATATTTAGATTGGGATAAGTATCTAAGAATTTTTTCCACCAATCCTTAATAATTTGTTTAATGGCAAAGTTTACTTTTCTAGAATTAACCTTATCTTTAAATTTATAAAAATCCTTATCATTTTCAGTACATATAATCATAAATAAATTATAAACCAAAAGAAAACAACCTCAAAGAGGTTGTCGAATGAAATTTATTTCAGGTAAAAGTAATTAATTGTGTTATAATAATAATATAGGAGGTATTTAATATGTTTGGAAATGATAATGATTCTTTCAATCATTCTGGTAGTTCTGTAAGTAGTCACTCAGATGGGTCTTTTAGTCATAACTCTTCATCTGGAAGTTTTACTTCAAGTCATCATTCAGATGGATCTTTTAGTCATACTTCTTCATCTGGAAGTAGTAGTGTGAGCCATCATTCAGATGGATCTTTTAGTCATAGTACAACTACTGGAGGGATAACTTCAAGTCATAATTCTGATGGTTCTGTGACACATAGTACAACTACTGGTTGGTAAAGAGCTTTTGGCTCTTTTTTCTTTACTTGGTATTTATATGGAGGTATAATTTATGTATAATGGCTTATGGAGGATTTTATGCAAAAGTATTTTAAAGATGATGATTTATCAAATTTAAAGAAAGCTTATTTTAAATTAATGAAAAAATATCATCCGGATTTAGTACAAGATGAACGTGAAAAAATGAGAAGGAATGATATTTGCGCTGAAATTAATGCTGAATATGATATGCTAGTAAAGCAATTATCTTACTCAATGGTTTTCAAAAAAACATTTGAAAAAGAAAATAGTTATAATAAGTATAATGAAATAATAAATGGCAGTATACTTGCTAAAAAAGCTTGTGAAGATATAATAGTTAAACTTCAAAAGCCAGATATTGAATATAGGTATTATCATTTCATAGAAGGTGTTGATTGGAGTGAAGATGAAGTTTTAAAGGAAATAGATGCAACAGTATTGTTATTTTGGAGAACTTGTTATGACAAACGTATTATAGGTGATGAATTTGCGAAATTATATGAATTGTGTTCTTTTAATGCTGAAAAAATGAAAAGAACGATAATGTTTTTGAGTACTGGAGCAATATCTGAAAATTCAATTCATAATAATTTACAATCTAGTAATGCTATTCCCTTTTTTAACGATAATATTGTTGTAAATAATTTACCTGATTATGATTCGTTTTTACTATTAAATAAAAATAATACTAAAAGAGAAACTTTTGAGGCTTGGATTAGTTTCTGTCAAAAACAAAGAGATGATTTTTTAACTAGATATAATGACATGATTGTAAAAAGAATATCATCATCAAAAGTAATGTAGTTAGAAAAAGGATGATAAGTATCTAATATTTTTAGTGATGGGGTTATTATCGTATTAAATATTGCTTGCAATTTATTAAAAAAAGTTGTGTTGACGGAGAAATATTAGATGAAAATATAAGGAAACTAGACTTTGAAAAATTACAAAAAATAGTTAATATTTTTGTGTTATAATTAATACAATAGGAGAAGTTAGTATGGATTTAAAAGATAAAAAGACATGGTTAACATTAGCTCAGTTGTTTGTATTTAGTGCTTTTGTTGGATATATATATGAAGTTATTTTCTATTATTTTGATATGGGCAAAATAATTAATAGGGGAACCACATTTGGTCCTTGGATTCCTATATATGGTTTTGGAATATTATTTATAACTTTAGTATGTTATAAATTTAAGAGTAAACCATTATTTGTATTTTTAGTTGGCTGCTTAATTTCAGGGATAGTTGAGTTTTGTTCTGGGTATTTCTTCTTTCATGTTTTTAATACTCGACTTTGGGATTATAATGTGGAGATACTTAATTATGGTAATATTGGTGGATATATATGTCTAAGAAGTGTTCTTCTTTTTGGAGTTAGTTCTTTATTGATAATTTTATTTGTTCTTCCTTTTTTTGAGAAGATTAATGAAAAAGGATTAAAAAAGGTTACTATAATGTCTATTGTGTTATTATCATTATTTGTGTGTGATATGATATTAAGTGGAATTGTTAGATTGATAAAATGACAAAAAGTCATTTTTTTCTTTTTTTACTTTAAAAAAATATGATAATATAGTAAAATGGTTATTGAAATTGCCCTATAGCCAAGCGGTAAGGCAGTGGACTCTGACTCCATTACGCGTAAGTTCGAATCTTACTAGGGCAGCCAATTTTATTTTTTATCCATTTTCTATATTTTTTAATAATATTTAATTTGGTTAAGAAAAGATTATTATATAGGTCGATTAAATTGACTTATTTTTATATGTAAAATTTATAAATAAAAAAGAAAACATAATAGTAAGTAAATCAATTACATTTCATTATTTTATTTTTACCAAATTTTAAAATCTTATGATATACTGTAGTTGTTTTAGAATATGCATGTTGGTAATTTGTTGCAAAGATGGGAGAACCGATATGGATTTAATAATCATAGAAAAAAGAATACAAAGGAGTGAATTTTTATATGTCTAATTATGAAAAGAAAATTAAATTTTTAAGTACCTTTTTACTAATTATGGGTTTTATATGTGCTTTTTTCTTTAGTATATGTTTAATTTGTTTGTTATTTGTAAAAGAGGTTGATTCAATTGTTTTAGTAGGTATTATTTTTGGTTTTATTTCAGTTGGATGTTTTTGTCTAAGTTATATTTCAAAAAAAAATCCAGAAAAGATTTTTTCAAATAATATAAATAATAATAATAATAATAAAAGATATTCCCAAAATTATAAAGCAGAATGGTTTTATATGGATGTTTATTCTAAATATTGTAGAAATCATAATATTAAGGAAGTTACAAGTGAAGAAGAATTAAAAAAAATATGGGCATATACACTTAATAGTCTTTCTGTTTTTTTGACGTGGTTGATAGATAATGATTTGTTTATTTATGAAGATGAAGAGATTAAAGATGAGGCAAAAAAATTAAAGGAAAGAATGGTGTCAGCAAATGAATTTTTTGCTGATAGTTGTTCTTTGTGTTTTTCAATAGATGATGTTAGAGAAAGTGCAAAGAATTTTGTTGCAGATTATTTTTATTTTGGAGAACATAAATATGGAAATTATGAAGATGATTATAATAATTTTATTAAAAATAAATTGCATAAAGATGTAAATGAAATTGTATTTGACTGGAATGAATATGAACAATTTAAACTTTTTTTAGATAAGGTTTATGATAATTATAATATAAAAATTAAAGAAGAAAAAAACATGACAAATTTAAGTAGTCATGATACTTTGGAATCATGTATTGTAGAATTTCCTTTTTTTGTCAATGTATATAAAAATGATGATGAAGAACCATTGGAGTTAAAAGGATCTGATGCCTATAATTTTTTAAATAATAATGATATTGAAATGGTAGTAACAAATTTTAAAAATAGTTATTTATATAATTATTTTAATGATATTGGTAAAAAAATTGTCAGTATGGAAATGGAATTTACTGAAAATGGATATATTGATGTGATAATTTCTGTTAGGGAAGTATTATCTGAAGAAGAAAAGCAAATTCTTTTAAACAAAATTTCTGGTCAACTTAGTGATGGATGGGGTGAGAGTGAATTTGAGTTTAAAAAGGAATCAGGAGAAATCTATGAACTTGTTTTTTGGAAATCTGAAGATTGGAATATAAATTATGTTTAAAAAAATATATAATTATAGTATAATAAGTCTTATAAATTGGAATTAAATTGTTAATGTTTTAATTTAGTCAATTTGTTAATAAGTAATTAATATGTAAAAAGAGGTGTTTTTTATGAGCAACGAAGAAAGAATTGAATTAGCTGAATTATTATTTCCTAATATTAAACATGATAGAGATTATTATGAAAAGAAGTATCCTGAGAGAAAACTAAAAGATGGAGCAATGGTAACTAGATATGGTCCAAGTCCAACTGGTTTTGTTCATTTAGGAAATCTTTTAAGTGCTTTTGCTGATATGGTTTATTCAAGACAAACTGGTGGAAGTTTCTTTTTAAGAATTGAAGATACAGATCAGAAAAGAATGGTTGAAGGTGGAATTGAAAATATAGTTGGTGTTTTACATGATTTTGATATTCTTCCTAATGAAGGTTTCTCTTTTGGTGGGGATTATGGTTCTTATAGACAAAGCGAAAGAACTGAAATATATCAAACTTATATTAAAGATTTAATTATTAAGGGTTTTGCTTATCCTTGCTTTATGAGTGAAGATGAAATTGCTGAAATAAAAGAAGAGCAAGAAATAAATAAGGTTAAGATTGGAATATATGGTGTATATGCAGTTGATAGAGATTTATCTTTAGAAGAAGTAAAAGAACATCTTGATAATGGAGATAGCTATGTCATAAGATTAAAGAGTCCTGGTGATGCTAATAAAGAAGTAGAAGTAGTTGATTGTATTAAAGGAAAATTAAAATTTCCTGAGCATAATGTTGATACTATTTTACTTAAGAAGGACGGTACTCCAACATATCACTTTGCTCATGTAATTGATGATCATTTAATGCATACAACTCATGTTATTAGAGGAGATGAGTGGGTATCAAGCTTACCACTTCATTATCAGTTGTTTGATATATTAGGTTTTGAGCCGGTTAAATATGCTCATATTGCACCTATTACTATAAAAGATCAAGAAACTGGAAATATTAGAAAGATTAGTAAGAGAAAAGATCCTTGGTTTGGTGTTAAATATTATGATGAAAATGGTATTCCTATTGAAGCATTACATTTATATTTAGCAACTATTACTAATACTAATTTTGAAGAATGGTATCTTGCTAATAGTGATAAGACTATTGCTGACTTTGAATTTTCTTTTGATAAACAAGCTATTGGTGGAACATCATTTGATGAGGATAAGTTGGTTAATTTATGTAAAACGTATTTTTCTCGTAAAAGTGGTGAAGAAGTTTATAAAGAAACTGTTAATTGGGCAGAAAAGCATGATACAGAATATGCTAAATTATTGAAAGATAATGAAGAAGATATGATTAAGTTCTTGTCTATTGAAAAAGATGGACCTAGACCTAGAAAAGATATTGCTAAATATAGTGATGTAAAAGAAGAATTTTCTTATGCAATAGATAGTATGTTTAAAGAAGAAAATTATTCTAAAAATGAAAGTAATAAAGAATATGATACTGATCTTGTAATTGATTATATTAATAATTATTTGGATTTAGATGTTACTAATGAAGAATGGTTTAATAAGGTAAGAGAATTTGCTACTCTTAATGGTTATGCAGCAAGTCCTAAGGATTATAAGAAAAATCCTGATGATTATAAAGGACATGTTGGTGATATTTGTGAGGCGATTCGAGTAATGGTTACTGGAAGAATAAAATCACCGGACTTATTTAGTATTATGAAAGTTTTAGGAAAAGAAAGAATTTTAGATAGAATTGATTTTTATATCAATAGATAAATATTTTTAAAAACAAATAAATATCTTGTTTTATTTGTTTTTTTGTGTTATAATCTTAATTACTTTGTGAACGAAGGGGAGATGAATTTTTTTAATGGAAGAAATAGATTTAAAAGAATTATTTGATTTTTTAAAAAGTAAAATTGTATGGATTTTAGTTACTATTATTATTGCAATTGTAATTGGTAATACATATACTCTTTTGACAAGAGTTCCAATGTATAAAACAAATGTTTCTTTAGTGCTTGTTAGCGAAAAAAGTGGTGAAGGAAATACTGCATATAATAGTAGTGAACAACAACTTAATAAAAATTTAGTTGGTACTTATTCAGAAATTGTTAAATCTAAAGTTGTTTTAAATAAAGTTATTAGAAATTTAGGTTTAGGCATTTCATATAATGAATTAAAGAATAATATTGAAGTTTCTTCTGTGGAGAATACTGAGATAATTAATATTTATGTATCTAATAAAGATTCAAAAATGGCTACTTTAATTGCAAATGAAATTGCAACAGTATTTGTTGGAGAGATTAATAAATTCTACAAATTAAATAATGTTAATATGTTAGATAAAGCTACTGATGTTAAGGCTCCATATAATGTTAATTATATTAAGGATAATGTTATTTATATCTTAATTGGAACAGTTATTTCATTAGGGGTATTATTTGTTATATTTTATTTTGATACTAGTGTTAAGACTAGTGAAGAGATAGAAAATAAATTTGGTCTTAATGTTATTGGTGTAGTTCCAAAGGCAAGAAAGGAGTAATTGAAGTATGAAGAAAGATTTAATTATATTAAAGAGTCCTAAGTCCTTTTTTGCAGAGTCTATTAGAAGTATACGTACTAATATTGCTTTTTCATCATTAGATGATAAAGAAATAAAAGTAATATTAATTACATCACCTGAAGCAGGTGATGGTAAAAGTATGGTATCTGCTAATTTAGCAGTTTCTTATGCTCAAGAAGGAAAGAAAGTTTTATTAATAGATGCAGATTTAAGACGTGGTAGACAACATGAAATATTTGAAATAATGAATATTGCTACTGGTGGTTATACAAATTTAATACTAAATTATAATAAAAGTACTAAACTTGAAAACTATATATTTCCAACATTTGATGAAAATATAGATATATTACCAACAGGACCAACACCACCTAATCCGGTTGAATTATTAGGTAGTGAAGCTAATAAGAAATTATTAGATTCCCTAAAGAAAAAATATGATATTATCGTTATTGATTGTGCTCCTGTTGTTGGATTAAGTGATTCTCTTATTTTAGCTGCATTAAGTGATATCAATTTACTTACTGTTTCTGCTAAAAAGACAAAGATGGAGAGTTTAGAACAAGCTAAAAAGTTGTTTGACCAAGCTAGTATAAAAATTGGTGGAGTTATATTAAATAATATTAATAATAATAGAAATAATTATTATAATTATTATACAAGTAGTTATTATAGTGATGAATCAAAATAAAAAATCTTCGTTATGAAGATTTTTTTTCATTACATACTAGTGTTCCGACGTTTTCTCCTGTTACAACTTTAACAAGGTTTCCTTTTTTATTTATATCAAATACCATTATTGGAATGTTTTCTTCCATACATAGGCTTATTGCAGTTGAGTCCATAATATGTAATTCTTTATTTAATACTTCTATGTATGATAATTTATCATATCTGGTTGCGTTTTTAAATTTTTTTGGATCTTTATCATAAATTCCATCTACTTTTGTTGCTTTAATAAGAATATCTGCATTAACTTCAGCAGCTCTTAGACTTGATGCTGTATCTGTTGAGAAGAAAGGACTTCCTGTTCCACAACCAAATATTACAACTCTTCCTTTATTTAGATGTCTTATTGCTCGATCTTTTATGTAAAATTCTGCAATTTGTCTCATTTCTACACCTGTTTGTACTCTAACTGGTGCACCGATTTGTTTAAAGGCATCTCCAAGAGCTAAAGCATTCATAACTGTTCCCATCATACCAATATAATCACTTGTTGCTCTATCCATATATTCATTGCTTTTTCCTCTCCAGAAATTTCCTCCACCAACTACAATACCAATTTCGTAACCTAGATCAACACATTCTTTTACTTCTCTAGCAATTTCTAATGTTCTTTCAAAATCAATTCCATGTTTTGTTTTTCCTGCAAGAACTTCTCCACTTAGTTTGAGAATTATTCTTTTAAATTCCACGTTATCATCTCCTTTTTCTATTTTAGCATATAATATTATTTGTTGCAAAAATATATCAATTATGTTATAATATGCAGTATTTGAAAGGGGAATACATATGATTTTTAAGGAGATTGACTTTTCTTCTAAAAACGAAGAATTGTTAGCAATAATTGAAGAAAACTGTGCTAAGGCTGTAAATGCTAGAAATGAAATTAGAAATGCTGAAAGATTGTTAAGTCAACAAAAAAAGGAAAGCGTTGTTGAAAAAAAAGATGTTTCTGTAAGATGTAATGAAGTTGAAGTTAAAACTGGTGATGAATTTGAGGATATGATCAAGTGTTTTAAAGTCGATTATGCTTCATTACAAGATGGATTTGATGAAGATGATTTGTTTGATATATTACCTTCAAAAAAATCATATAGATATAGAGATGTTTTGCTTAGATTGATTGCGGAATCTACAAGAGAAATAAATGAGTTAAGAGAGTTTTCTAATGAGCCTGATACTACATCAGATGATTTACAAGAAATCAAAAAGCTTATTCTAAATGAACAAAGAAAAATATCTTTATTAAAAGGCCTTTTAAGTAAAAAAGAAGAAAATACTGATGAAGTAAGTGAAGATAAAAACTCATTAATATTAGTTCCAACTACAGGTGGTAATATAAGGGTTATTTCTGAGATTGAAAATATGTCTATCGAATATATGCCTTTGTTTAAAGAATTGTTTGATTCTATAATAAATGGAACTTTTAAAGGACTTAAAGGTCTTAATAATAATAATGCTTTAAATGGAATGAGAGAAGTAAGGGGTAATGGAGTAAGAGTTGTCTTTAAACGTCTTACTAAGAAAAAGTATGCTATTGTAACTGCTTTTATTAAAAGAAGTAATAAAGATACAGGGTATATTGATTCATTAAAATCAAAAGTTGCTGATTTTAGACTTATTCAGGACAAAATTAAAAATAATCTTAATAATCATGAATTTATGGCTCAAAATGATTTGTGTGTAGAAGAACTTTATAATATTTTAGGTGAGGAAGAGAAAAAAACTCAACTAGGAAAGAAGGATAATTAAGATGACTTTAAGTGAAATAAAGAAAATAATTGATGAAAAAAAAGATGAGATAAATGTAGAATATAAAGAGGATCCGGGTTTTAGCTTTTGCAATAAGTTTTTGGAGAATAATGACTATTCATCATCTGATAAATTTGTTAATATTGATATATATGAAGCTTGTAAATGTATTTATTATATTCAGAATAGAGATAATAAGACTTTAGAAGAAGTTTGTAGTTTTATTGATTCTTTTAGTGATTATTTTAAGGCAAATGAAGCAGAAGATGTAACATCCTTTATTGATATGATATTTTATTTTGCTGGTTTTAATGATGTTGATTCTATTATAGAATATTTAAATGAGAAGAGTGATCTAAAAGCTCGTTTCTTATTAAATAGGTTTAATTTTATTAATCCTGATGAAGAGCATAGCCCTGAAGAGGCACAAAATGTTAATGATGATCATAAATATTTATTAAGGATGTTAAGAAGAACTGCAGATGAATGTGATGTGGTTGCATTAATAAGAGCTGTCTGTGATAATCAAGAGTCAATGCGTTTGATTATGGCGCTAATAAATGTTCAGAAGCGTATGCAAAAAGAAAAGGATGAATTATTAACTATACTTGAGTATGGTTTTTCAATAAAAGCTGGTACTTCTGAATCAAGAAAAAAAGTGAAGGGTTATTTTAAGGATAATTATAGAACCAAGGATATTTTATCTAATATGGGTATAATTAGTTCATTTGTTACTAAGGAAAAATATGAAAAGAGTAGTCATGATAAAAATGTTGCAAGAGAAATTAGCGCTAATGATCAAGCATATGAGATGCTTTCTAAGAGTGCTAAAAGAGCGGAAATAACAGATGCTAGAAATATTGTTAAAAAGATTAAAGATGAGGGATTAAAAAATATCTTCTTAAGATTTATTTATGAGCATAATATGGAGTATTATGTTGATTTAGATGAGAGATTGCAAAGATATAGAGGTAATACTTCAACTTCTTATTTGGATGAATTAAGTAAACATAATATTGTTGTTGATTCTAATGAGGTAAAAGATTTTATGTTTAATAATCTAGATGATTTTAAGAAAATATTAAATATAACTTCTAGATATTCATTGCCAGAAAAAGACTTGGTAAGAGTTTTAAAGGTAACTAATATAGAATTGGTTTTAAAAATTGATGAATATATAAAAAGAGGAATGTTAAGTCTTGCTTTTATAAGAAATAATCTTGATATATATGATATCAATCATACCAAAATTGATGTTATTGACAATAATATTAATGCTCTTAATAATTATGGAGTTAATCCTCAATTGTTTATTAATTATCCAAGTGTTTTATTAGATGAAACTGGAATATTATCAACTAATATAGAGTTACTAATAAAATATAATTTGAAAGGTAGTTTAAGAACTACAGATAATTTCCTATTTATTTTAGATAATAATCTTGCTTATAAAATTGATAAATTTATTGAATTAGGTTATTCTTCTTATTTGGAAGGAGACTTAGGATTAATTAATAGTAATAATATAAAAAGATTAGAATTATTAAAATTAATGAATATTCCTATTAATGATATTAATGAATTAAGAGAAGTGTTATTTGGACAAAAGTTTATTATTAATGATTATGAGTTAGATGGATATATTTCAAATGTATTGCCATATAAAAAGAAGAAGGAATTATCTTGTAGTTTAGAAGATTTAGAAAAGAATAGAGTTGATAAGAGAACTTATTCTTTAGGGGGAGTTTTAATTTCTTCAGAAAAAGTCAACAGATTAATTAATGAAGGTTATGATATGTATGATGCAATTACTTATGGATTATTGTTGACTGAGGATGAATTTAATACTATGTTTGGAAATATGAAACAATTTATCAAAGAATAATATTATTATATAAGTAATAAATGCTTGAAAAATATAGGCTTTTTAATTGACATTTATATACTTGAATGATATAATCATTGTGTTTGACGTTTCATGTTCAAACCGCATTGAAAAGG
>JAEEGL016990951.1_pt1 | contig 11429 bp, 9 predicted proteins | sample 9134231 | NCBI WGS metagenome assembly JAEEGL01 (sample SAMN16246548, study PRJNA631951) | gut metagenome | biome: gut microbiome; feature: rumen; material: fiber-attached | host: Bos | place: Iran: Karaj | collected 2018-10
AAGCTGCGCGACGTCTTCCAGAAGAAGAACCTGGGCACCTTCACCGATACCTACAGCGTCGCAGTCCCTGCTCACGGCACCCGCATCTATGTGGCCGAGGGCGAGCTCCGTCTGGAGCGCACCCGCTACGAGGCCGAGACAGCATTTATCAGCGACTATCAGGAAATCAAGAACAACCAGAGCGAGAAGACGGGCATCTACGAGGCGGCAGCCTACTGCTCAGGTGGCTACAAGGCCGGATGGCTGGGACAGAGCGAGCAGAACGACCTCCAGTGGCGCGATGTCTACAGCGCTGAAGGCGGCGACTATCAGCTCTCCGTCGGCTATATCTCGGGCGAGAGCCGCACGTTCATTGTCAGCGTCAACGGGCAGCGTGTGCAGTCCTTCTCGGCCAACTCCGGCGGATGGGACAGGGTAGGGCGCAAGACCCTCACCGTTCAACTGCAGAAGGGGCGCAACGTCATCCGTCTGTCCAACCCCAACGGCTGGATGCCCGACATCGACTACATCGAGCTCATCTCTAAGGAGCAGCTGGGCGTCGACACAAATCTCAGATCTCAAACCTCAAATCTCAAATCATCCTACGATCTCCTGGGCCGCCCGGTCGACTCTGCACAGGCTCACGGCATCGTGATCACCGAAGGACGTAAGACGCTCAGGTAACGTATAGTCATGAAGAAAGCTACTGTCAGGCTGACCGACGTCAGCATAGGATATAAAGGGCGGCAGGGCCTCAACGTAGTGGCCAGCGGCATCACGGCCGACATCTGTCAGGGCGAGCTCACCTGCCTGCTGGGCAGAAACGGCGTGGGCAAGTCCACACTCCTGCGCACCCTCTCAGCCTTCCAGCCAGCTTTATCTGGAGAGATTGTAATAAGGAGGGAAGGAGTTAGGAGTCAGGAGATTTCCGCTTATACTGATAAGGAATTAAGTAGGCTGATTGGCGTGGTGCTGACAGAGAAACCCGACATCCGCAACATGACTGTGCGCGAACTGGTAGCCTTAGGACGCTCACCCTATACAGGGTTCTGGGGGACACTCCACGATGCTGACTGGCAGGTGGTAGATGAGGCCATCGAGGCCGTGCGGATCGGCAGTCTGCGTGAGCGGATGGTACACACCCTCAGCGACGGAGAACGGCAGAAGGTGATGATTGCCAAGGCACTGGCACAACAGACACCCGTCATCTTCCTCGATGAGCCGACGGCCTTCCTTGACTTCCCCAGCAAGGTCGAGATGATGCAGTTGCTACGCCAACTGGCAAAAACGGCCCAGAAAACCATTTTCCTCTCGACACACGATTTCGAGTTGGCGCTTCAGGTGGCCGACAAACTGTGGCTTATGGAAAAGGAAATGCTCTATGTCGGCACGCCTCGGGAACTGGCCCAGAGCGGGGCTCTCGCCAGATATGTGGAACGGCCTGGCATCAGTTTCGACGCACAGACACTGACAGTAAGAGTGAATAGTTTATAGATTATAGTTTATTGTTAAGAGATGATTTTTGGACACGGTGACGATACCTATCGCTATGGCGACCAAGTGAAGATGAACTTCAGTTCCAATATCTACCAGAAGGCAGACCTGACCGCTCTGGAAGCCTACCTGTCGCAGCATCTCGATGCCATCAGACATTATCCGGCGCCTGTGGCTCAGGAACTGGAGGAGATGATTGCCGCCAGGCTCGATATACCAGCCAACATGGTAATGGTGACAAGTGGTGCTAACGAGGCCATCTACCTCCTCGCACAACTCTACCGCGGTTGGTCATCCGTCATTCCGCAGCCTACCTACCACGAATACGAGGATGCTTGTAAGATGTTCGGCCATCTCATCTCCTATGAGCGTACCGACGACCTCAACATCCTGCCTGAGGACCGCATCTACTGGCTTTGCAATCCGGATAACCCTACGGGCAATGTCATTCTGAAACCGCTGCTGATGCGTATCATCAAGCAGAATACGCGATACCTGTATGTGCTTGACCAGTCGTATGCCGATTACACCCTGCAGCCGGTTATCAAACCCAACGAAGTCATCGATTGCTACAATGCCATTATCATCCGTTCGTTCTCCAAGAAATACTGCATCCCGGGTCTCCGGTTAGGCTACCTTACCGCGTCGCCCATTATCATTGATCGCCTGCGACAGATACGGCAACCGTGGACTGTCAACACCCTGGCTATCGAAGCCGGCAAATTCCTGATTGAGCATGATCCGAAAGTTCTCCCCGATATGAAGGATTATCTGATAGAGGCCCAACGGCTGAAGCACGAACTGGAACAGATAGAAGGCTTGATGATCATGGACACCTTTACCCATTATATGTTGGTGAATGTCGAGTGGACGACCTCAGTAGAACTGAAAAACTGGCTGATGGAGCATCATGGCATACTTATCCGCGATGCCTCCAACTTTCACGGCCTCGACATCCATTGTTTCCGCGTAGCCGCCCAGTCGCCTGAGGAAAACGACGCTCTCATCACCGCCATCAAAGCCTTCAAGGCTATTTCTTCAAAATAACGTAGATGATGACGGGCGCGCCCATAATCGGCGTGACGGCATTCAACGGTATTACCCCATTCTCACCAGGCAGGAAACAGACCAGATTACAGATCTGGGCAATCACCGCGCCACAGAGAATCGTCGCAGGCAATAGCACGCGGTGATTATCCGTGCCCAGCAGTAACCGGGTGATATGAGGCACTGCCAGTCCGATGAAGGCCACCGGTCCGCAGAAAGCCGTGGTGATGGCAGTGAGGATACCCGTTACAATGAGCAGCCAGTTACGTGTGCGGAGAATGTTAATGCCTAAGTTCTCCGCATACTGGTCGCCCAGCATCAGGGCATTCAACGGTTTGATGAGCAGCAGCGCGCCGATCAGTCCCGCGATGGTAACTGTGGCAAACACAGGCATCGTCTGCATCGATACCCCGCCAAACGAGCCCATGCCCCAAACCATATACGACTTCACGCCCTCATCGGTGGCAAAAAAGTTGAGCAGCGAGATGGCCGAGTTGCTGATATAGCCGATCATGATGCCGATAATGAGTAGCATCACGTTGTTACGCACGATGGTCGAGAAAAAGAAGATAAGCGCCATTACCGTCATGGCCCCCACGAAAGCAGCAGCCAGGATGGCAACGAAGCCAGAGAGACTGACAGAACCTGCAGAAATACTACCACCTAATAGTAACATCACCAAGGCCACACCAAGCCCCGCCCCGCTGTTGATACCAAAGATGCTCGGCCCTGCCAGTGGATTGCGGAAAGCTGTCTGCAGCATCAGGCCGCTCACGGCCAGTGCCCCGCCGCAGAGCGTAGCAGTAATGGCCTGTGGCAGTCGTGACTCCAGGATAATATAACGCCAGGAGGGCTTGGCACTGTCGTCACCCATCAGAATGCCGATGACATCCCCCACAGGAATCCTTACCGACCCCATCACCAGATTCAGTGCAAACAAGATGATAATCATCATCCCCAGCAATATGATCTGCTTCTTCATACGTAGTTGAGAATTTCTTTGAAACGCTCAATCTTCACCATCCGTTCGTGATCGAAGTCCTCCACATGCTCCAGTTGCCAGGTCACATGGAAGGGGATATAGATGGCTGAGGCCCCGATAGCCAGGGCCGGGGCAATGTCACTCTTCAGCGAGTTACCGATCATCAGCAGTTCCGACGGGTGGATATGCTGGTGCTCGCAAAGCGCCAGAAACTCCCTCTGCGACTTGTCTGAGGTAATCTCCACGTCATCGAAGTATTTCAGCAGTCCAGAGCGTTTCAGCTTGTTCTCCTGATCCTGCAACTCCCCTTTCGTAAATACCACCATTTTTAGAGGTGAGAGATTACTCCTGACTCCTGACTCCTGACTCCTTGCTTCTCTACATCTTTCGCGAAGTTCTTTAAGGGTGGGCTCGACTTCTGGCAGCGGCGTGGCAGGCAGATGGAGCAAGTGTTTGCAGTCTTTCAGCAGGTCGGAGAGGGCAGAAATGCTCAGGTCGTTGCCGGCTACGCGCATAGCCGTTTCGAGAATACTGATGGTAAAGGCCTTGCAGCCATAGCCAAGGTCGGCCATGTTGCCCGACTCCGTCTCAAACAGTTCCAGTTTCGGATTCTCGCAATAGGGCGCAATCAGGCTATACAGATGTTCCTCCACGGCCTCAAAATGCGACTGACAGTCCCATAGCGTGTCATCCGCATCAAACGCAATCACTTTGTACGGCAATTTGGGCATATTCCTTTAATCATCAGGTTCACACTCTTTTTCTCGAAGCCTTTGGGCAACGGTATGTCCGGCATGTCTGTATAGTCGAGGCAATACGTCTGCTGACACTGCTCACAATAGAAGTGTGGGTGAATATCTTCATCATGCTCGTGGTCGTGACTGTGGCAGAGCTCATAGCGCACACCCTCGCTGCCCCCTTCTATTACATGCACCAGGCAGTGCTCACGGAAGAGCGTCAGCGCCCGGAAAATGTTCGACTTGTCGATGGTTAGGATCTTCGTTTCCAGTTCAGCGAGCGTCACAGGATGCAGACTCCTGGCCAGCTCCCGCACCACGACAATGCGGTTGGCCGTCGGCTTAATGCCATGCGTCTCCAACAGTTGAGTACAGTCAGCTTCGTTCATACGGATGCAAAGATACAAATAATTTAGGGTAAATTATGAAAAAAAGCAGAAAGTTTTGTCCTTTCTGCATTTTTTTTGTATTTTTGCAGCAAATAAACGAGTCAAAAGATGATAGACGAAGCAAGACAACTACGTGAGGAACTGCAAGCATTGCACGAGGACTACGAAGCGCTGAAACACAATTTCGACATTATGTCGGAAGGCTACCAGGAGTCGCTCTTACTCTACGATAAGCTTATGGACACCTATCATGAGCTGGAGGAGACCAACAAGCAGTTGGACATCGCCCGCCACCGTGCCGAAGAATCCTCACGCATGAAGACCTACTTCATCCAGCAGATTTCGCACGAGATCCGTACACCCCTCAACATCCTGAGCGGTTTTACCCAGGTGCTCACCATGCCCGACATGGTGCTCGACGAGGCCATGAAGGAAGAGGTTGCTAAGGGTATCACCGACAATACCGACCGTATCACGTCGCTGGTCAACAAGATGCTGGAGCTGGCCGATGCCAAAAGCAGTGACGAGCTGGAGCGCAACGATGACGTGCCCGCCGTGCAGATAGCAGCGCAGGCAGCCGACGAGAGCCGCATCACGCTGGCCTCCCACCTTTCTTTCGACATCGATATGGCCGAGGGTGCCGATATGGTCATGCTCCATACCAACCTGCAACAGGCCACCCGCGCCCTGTCGCTCCTGCTCGACAATGCCATGAAGTTCACCCATCCGGCCGAAGCTGCCGGTGGAGCCGCTGCCGCGACAGAACATGCTCGGGTGGTGCTCCGGCTATCCCTGACGGATCAGCAGGTCGCCTTCACCGTTGAGGATACCGGCATCGGCGTACCCCCGGAGGAAGCCGAACACATCTTTGAAGAATTTGTACAACTCGACGACTATTACGACGGCACGGGCATCGGACTTACCGTAGCTCGCAGCATCGCCCGCCGCTTAGGGGGCGACATAACCCTCGACACCAGCTATACAGTCGGGGCACGCTTCGTATTCGTTCTTCCATTAGCAGGCTACTGATTATAAATGATAACAACATGAAACATTATTTTATGCATTGTTTTGACATCAAAGTCAAAGTTTGGCACCCATTTGTTGCCATTGTGTTTTTGGGTTCAATCCTGACGGCTTGTGTGGATAGTACTGACAATCCTATTGATCCTGGTCAGGAGGTTACTACCGGCGATGATGCATCCGACAAGACGCCGTATAAAGTGACGCAGACTGTCGTGAACGACAACGGAAAGTCTACTCAGACGGTCGCCCTGCGTTACTATAATGACATGCCCCATGTGGCTTACATCTCGGTCTCTGACTTTCAGAACATGCTTGTGCCCAGCAAGAGCATTCGTGTGAGCAGGACTGCTGCCTCGCAATATACGCTGGTGACGAGCAAGGGCGAGACGGCGATGGTGAATACGGCTGAGGAGTCGATGTCTTTCGATGATTATATGAGTTTCGTCTCGATGTATGTCATCAATGCCGAGGGTTTTGTGCAGGATGACGAGGATGACGACGACGAGCTTTTTTACGTCCGTGAAAAGCCCTCGACTTATACGCCCGCTACGGCTTCGGTCACTTTCGACCTGAAGAAATACGGTATTGACCTGCGCGGTGACGGCCAGATGGTCTATGTGCCGTTGATCACATTGTCTGACATGTATAGTGATCTCGGTGGAAAGCATGTGTTTTTCAACGGTGAGAAGATTACACTGACTGATTTTGAGGAAATGCCCGTTAAACTGGACAAGGCGTTTTTCATGAAGCCTTACGAATCGACGGAACGGCCTGCCGATCTGGCAGCCTACAGCTATGGCGAGCTGTGCTTCGTCATCGACCATTTCTATGGCAGGCCCGGGCGCAATAATATAGATAAGATCATCCAGGAGAAAGGCCTCGACAAGGCGCTGAGCGAGGATGCCCGCAAGTTGCTGAAATCCACCAAGATGGATGAGTACGTCTTTGGATTGGAGTATTTGGCCTCGCGGCTCTATGACGGTGGTCATACCTTGTTATCTCCGGTGATGAATTGCGCTATTATCGGTATCACTGATTTGAAAATAATAGATCAATATGCGGAGAAGTTTATCACTTCCTTCGTAGATGATTATCCTTTTGAGGCTCTGGGAGTTGCAGCGAATGTCCAACGGAACGATGGTAGTACATTTGCCGTCAAGGCACGTCAGAAGTTGTTGAACACGGATACTTACACCAAGATCGGCAACACGATGTACTGTATCTATGACGATTTCGGCCCCATAGACACCAAGTCATGGACGACATTCTATAAAAGTACCGGACCCCTGCCTGTCTACGACCCAGAGTTCAAGGGCGACATCTGCGGCATCGTGGAAGCGCTCGACAAGGCTGCCGCTGACCCTGAGGTAAAGAACTTCGTGCTGGACATGACGTGCAATAACGGTGGTGAACTCAGTGTGATGCAGAGTATTACCACCTTGTTGGCAGGAAAGAGTGCCGTTACCTGGGATAACGTCCTGACTAAACAGCGCGTTGTGAACGATGTGCTGGTAGATGGCAATTTCGACCGCGTGTTCGACGACAAGGACAAGGCTCCTCGCTATCCACAACTCAACATCGCTATTATGACGAGCCACTACGCTTACTCATGCGGCAACCTGCTGCCTTCGCAGATGAAGGATTTCGGCTATCTGATTATCGGTGAGAAGACGGGTGGTGGTTCTTGTAGCATCCAACGGATGTGCACGCCCGAAGGGTTCTGCTATCAGATTTCTTCAGCCCGTGCGCGTCTCCTCAACAAGGCTGGTGAAAACATCGACGTCGGCGTAGAGCCTCACATTGCCCTTGAGGTGAAACAGGCAACGGGTAAGGGTGACGACGGCGACGATGTGAAGTACTCCGACTTCTCTGCTTTTTATGATCCTAGCGTAGGAGAGAAGATTGTCAGCTGGTATGCTAACAAGCAATAGTCTTTAGTTTTACTTACCCTGCACACTATATGCCCCGTTCAGCCCAGTCGCCGCGGTCGAGATTGCGATAGCCGATAGCCTCGGCGATATGTTGGCTTTGGACCTTCTCTGAGCCTTCGAGGTCAGCGATGGTACGTGCCACCTTAAGGATTCGTCCATAGGCGCGGGCGGAGAGTGAAAGGCGTTCCATTGCCATACGTAGCATATTAAGACTTGGCTGGTCGGGTTCTGCAAACAGATGTATCATCCGCTCCGACATCTGCGCATTGCAGTAGATGTTTGGAAAACCCTGATAGCGCTGTTCCTGAATCTGACGAGCCTTGATGACCCGTTCACGGATCACGCTACTGGGTTCGCCAGGCTGCATCTCCGACAGTTCCTTGAAAGGTACTACCAAAACCTCGCAATGGATATCGATGCGGTCGAGAAGCGGCCCTGATATCTTATTCATGTATCGCTGGATTTGTCCTGGAGTACAGACACAATGGTGCGTGGGATCCCCGTAATAGCCACAAGGGCACGGATTCATCGAAGCGACGAACATGAACGAACACGGATATTCCACCGTATATTTCGCACGGCTGATGGTTATCTTGCGGTCTTCGAGGGGCTGACGAAGCACTTCGAGGGTCGTCTTGTTGAACTCTGGCAATTCATCGAGAAAGAGTACGCCATTGTGCGCCATGCTCACTTCGCCAGGCAAGGCCCTGTTGCCGCCACCGGTCATCGCCACTTGTGATACCGTGTGGTGCGGACTGCGGAAGGGGCGCTGCGAGATGAGGGAGGTGCCGCTGGGCAACTTACCTGCGACAGAGTGTATCTGTGTCGTTTCCAGACTCTCGGCCAGCGACAGGGGCGGTAGGATGCTGGGCAGACGTTTCGCCATCATCGACTTTCCACTGCCTGGCGGACCGATCATAATCATATTGTGTCCACCGGCTGCAGCCACTTCCAGAGCCCGCTTCACACTCTCCTGACCTTTCACATCCGCAAAGTCAAGGTCAAAGGAGTACTGGTGCTCATAGAACTCCTGACGGGTGTCGACAATGGTCTTTTCATAACTGTTGTTACCATTGAGGAAGGAGATGACATCGGACAGATTGTCCATCCCATAGACGTCGAGCTGGTTCACGACTGCCGCTTCCCTGACATTCGCCTGAGGAACAATCAATCCCTTGAATTGCTCTTTCCTGGCACGGATCGCCACAGGCAGAGCACCCGTCACAGGTTTCAGTTGTCCGTCAAGCCCCAATTCTCCTATCATCATAAATTGGGACAGCATCGAGTCATCAACCTTACTGTGAGCCGCTAGGATGCCGATAGCCAGTGGCAGGTCGTAGCCGCTGCCTTCTTTGCGGATGTCGGCCGGCGACAGGTTAATTGTAATCTCTGCTGTAGGCGGTTTGAAGCCGATGTTACCCAAAGCGGCACGGATACGGTCATAACTCTCCTTGACGGCTGTGTCGGCCAGTCCGGACAAATGAAACATTACCCCACGGGTCATGCTGACTTCGACAGTGACTGTCGTTACTTCCAAGCCATTAACGGCTGCGCTAAATGTTTTTACTAGCATGTCATTTAAAGTTAATTGGTTATTATTGTGTTTTATTATTGTGTTTCTATTGCAGCAGTTCCTCTATCTTCTTTTCCATTTCGTTTGACGATAGGGAGTGGGCGAGGATCTTGCCCTGGCTGTCGGTAATGATGTTGTCAGGGACGAAATAGAGCCCTAACTGGCCCAGGAGGGGCGTCTCCCACATCTTACCGTCGCAGATATTGTTCCACCGGATGGAATCGCGGTCCATGTGTCTGCGGCATTCCTGTTTGCTGGCATCGAGGCAGATGCTGACAAACTTCAGTTGGCTGCCGTAGCTGCGCTCCAGCTGCTTCAGTCTGCGCTGGGCGTTCTGGCTATCGTAGTTCCACGAGGCCCATGTGCTGATGACATTCACTTTCGCATAGAGGTCGACATTCGAGACAGTCTTACCGTTGATGTCGGTGGCCGTAAACTTAGGCAGCCGACCGCCATCCTTAAAGTCTTTCAGTCCTTCGAGCTGCTTCTTCAGTTTGGCGATGGCGTGGTTGTCGGGCGAAGCCTCGGCGATGACGGTGGTCAGCTGGAGGGCCTTGTCGTAATCGGGCATCTGCGTCTGGATGAAGGTCCTGTTGAGGATATAGATGCTCGAGAGCGCCTGTGGGTGATCGTTGATGAACGCCTCGGCAGCCTTAGCAACCTCAGGGGGGGTCATCTGACTGGTCTGCAGGCGGAAGGCTGTCATGGCCTCGTTCTCATCGCTGCCCTTCACCTCGACCTCTTTCAGGTGGGAGGCGTCGCCTTCTATTTCCACTTCCTCACCGGGCTCGCCGATGACGGGCAGTTCGGAGAAGTTGGGGAAGACGATGACGTAGGTGCGGGGACCGTCGAGAGTAGCACTGTATTCAAAACCGCCGTTGACGATAGCGATAGTGTCGAGTTTCTGCGAGGGGCCGTCGGTGGCGTAGATATAGAGTTCGCCCTGGTTGAAGCCCTTGAACTTGCCGGTCAGCTCGAAATGGTCACCATCAGGACCGCAAGAGATAAAGAGGTAAGAACTGAGAAGCAAGAGGAAAGAAGAGGTAAGAGGTGAGAGGTAAGAGGTAAGAGAATACCTCATGCTATGGCGTATTATCTTCTTATGAGATCCTATTACATTCATAATAATACTCTATAGCAAAACTATTCTCTTACTTCTCGCTTCTTACCTCTCACCTCTAAGAATTACTTCTTCAACTCCAGGTCGTTAGCTGCATACTTGGCATAGAATGCATCCTTGATAGCCTTGTTGAGGGCTTCCTTCGAGTCGTCCTTGTTGCCCATGCGGCTGTAGAGGATGGCCTTCAGGTATTCGGTCGTGGCATCGGGGTTCTTCACGTATTTGAGCGTGACAGCGGCCGAGGCGTAGTTCTTGTTGAGAATCTGGGCGAGGGCGGCGCTGTTGGAATAGATGTCAGCGAAATCCTGCTCTGCCTGGGCATAGCTGCCCTGTGCCAGATGGAGGTTACCGAGTACCTCGTTCAGACCGTTGGCACCTGTGGCGGCAGCGATATAGCGCTCTGCATTGGCCAGATCGCCCGACTGCAGGGCAAGCATACCAAGATTAGCCTGTGCCTCGGGCAGGTTGGCCGACAGACTCTGGGCCTTCTGGAGATACTGCTTGGCGGCATCGTAGTTGCCACGGGCATACTGGATGGTTGCCAGGTTATTATAGGCGCGGGCATCGTTGGGATAGACCTCTGCGGCCAGTTTGTAGATATCCTCTTTTTCGTTGAGGTTCTCCTTCAGGGCAGCGCCATAGAGCAGCTCCTCAATGGAGAGCTTGGTGGCATCGTCCTTGATCTGAGCGAGAATCTGGTCGTCGGAACGGCCCACGGTCTCGTAATTGATGGTAAGGCGGGCGCGGCGCAGCTGGGGCAGGATGCCATCGGCCAGCTCGCGGAAAGCAGAACTGATGTTCTTGATCTGCTGCTCACGCTCCTCGGGATCCTTATACATGGAGAGGACGCGCAGGATCACATCCTTGTCCTGGATGTCGCTGGCCTTGACCAGCTCCTGGAAGCCTTCCCAGTCCTGAGCGGTGTATTTAGCGTCGACATTGGCGTCCATCTTGATGCGCTTCAGCTCCTGGTTGACATACTGCTCGGAGTTTTTCTGACGCTCGGCGGCCAAACGGTCGTTGATGGAGAAACCGCCATCGGGAGATGCATAAGCTGACACCTCGACATTTTCGAGGTTCAGACCCTCACGGTCGGCATTGATCTTCTGCAGCATCTTAACAAACTCCTGCACGGAATTGTTGGCCAGCTC
>JAEEGL017239309.1_pt1 | contig 11429 bp, 12 predicted proteins | sample 9134231 | NCBI WGS metagenome assembly JAEEGL01 (sample SAMN16246548, study PRJNA631951) | gut metagenome | biome: gut microbiome; feature: rumen; material: fiber-attached | host: Bos | place: Iran: Karaj | collected 2018-10
AAATCGTTTATTCAAAATGTAACTGAAAACAATGGAGTCGAGTCAAACATTATTGAAAGCATTGTGAATATGGTTTCTAAAATGGGACTTTCTACAATTGCTGAAGGTGTTGAAACCTATGAACAGCTTTCGATTTTAAAAAAGTTTAACTGCAGCATTGTACAGGGCTTCTTGAAAGGCAAACCAATGCCAAAAACTCTCTGCGAAAAAATGCTCATGGGCGATGAAGCTTCAATTCTCACAATAAACGACTACACCCCGGAAAACGCTTAGAACTGTGGTGGTTGAGTTCATCGGGGCAACGCCTGCCACCACGAACTCGCGCTACTCAAGCACCTCATCGTAATCCCCTTCATAAAAAACTTGATTTAAATCTGTTTATGACTGATAATTTAAAAGAGGTTTAAAAATGAGAAAGAGTACAAAGATTATTTCAGTTTTATTGGCATTATCACTTTTATCTTCTACATCATTATTTGCAAAAGAAATTGATGATGTTTCAGAATTTAACAGTTCTATAGGTGTATATACATTAGCAGGTGTGTCTGCAGGTATTGGTTTATGGGGCTTGCAGTATCAGCACTGGTTTAATAATCGAATAGGAGCTGCTTTTGATTTTTCAGCCCTTTATAATTCAGATTTAACAGATGCTCCTCAGAATAAAATGTTTGTAAATTTCAATGCAGAATTTGATTACGCGTTATATAGATTTGAACTCAGTAAAGATGTTGCATCTCAATTATACTTATGGGCTTTAGGCGGTGTTGAGTTCAAGGACAAATTAGTTTACGAATATACAAGTGAAGGCTATCAGGAAATTGATACCGATTCAGTTTTAGTAAATGCAGTTGTAGGCTTAGGCTTTGCATTTGATTTTACTTTCTATAAACATATTTCAGTTCCTATTCAGATTGGATTCCTTGGCACATTTCCAAATGATACCTGTTTTGACTTTTGTTTAGGAACAGGACTTAGATATAGTTTCTGATAATCAGATATTTCCAGCAGTTACGCGAAGCTGGTCATTTAAATCTTTGTAGATTCGAGTTTGCATAAACCCGGCATTTACAAAGATTTTTTTTGTCTCTTCGGCATTATACTCTCCGGATTCAACCAAAAGTGTTCCGCACGGATTCAAGTGTTCCTTCGCCTGTAAAATTAAATTCCTGATTATTCCAAGCCCAGTGTTTTCATTTGTATTGTTTCCGGCTAAATCAACATCACCATTTAACGCAAGAAGCGGCTCATTTCGTCCGTCCTCTAAAAGCTCAAGACTTTCCTTGTATGGAACGTATGGCGGATTCGAAGTAATAACATCAAATTTTTTCTCTGTCATTTCAAACAAATTGCTGTGCAGAAATTTTATATTGCTTTCATAAGCAGGCCCCAGCAAATTCCTGGCGTTTTCTTTTGCAATACTCAAAGCCCTTTCGCTGATATCCGCAAGAACCAGTGTCGGAAGGAAATCCCTCTTAATGATATTATTCTCAGTAATGTATTTAAAAACCGAAAGCCCCACGCAACCGCTTCCCGTACACATATCGCAAACAGTAAAAATTCTGTCGCCATGTACAGCAGCCTTTTCTTCCAGCGCCTCAATTGTTTTTTCAACCAAAAGCTCTGTATCCGGCTTTGGAATCAACACATCCGGAGTAACAGTAAAATCGTAGCCGAAAAATTCCTTGTGACCTGTTATATATGCAACCGGTAAACCAGTATTCCTTTTTTCCAGGCTTTCAACGAACACTTTTTCTTCAGCATCCGAAAGCGAATAATCCTTGTGGAATAAAATATAAGTTTTATCGCGCTTTAAGATATGCTGCAGTAAAACCGAAACATCAAGTTCCTTTGAAGGAGAAGAGGTAAGTTTTTTTACACCAAAAGTTTTCGCTTCCTGAATAGTCATCTATTTAAGAATAGTCATGAATTGCAATCAGTTTATGAAAATCGTGAAAAACAAATTACGAAAAACAAATCCTAGTCGCTTGAAAGCTCTGCAGCATTTTTAAACTGTTCTTCTTTTGCATAAACATTTAAAGCGTCAAGCATATCATCCATATTGCCCATCATAAAGCCCGGAAGATTATGCACACTCAAATTTATTCTGTGGTCAGTAATTCTGTCCTGAGGGTAGTTATAAGTCCTTATTTTTTCAGAACGGTCACCATTGCCTACCATAGTTTTTCTTACGGCAGAACGCTCGGCATCTTTCTTGCTCTGTTCCAAATCAAAAAGCCTTGCGCGAAGAACCTGCCATGCTTTAGCTTTATTTTTAATCTGGCTCTTTTCATCCTGCTGAATAACAATAATGCCTGTAGGAATATGTGTTAAGCGAACGGCAGAGTCTGTGGTATTTACACACTGACCACCCGGACCGCCTGCTCTCATAACGTCAACACGAACGTCTCCCGGCTTAATGTCAATTTCAGTTTCTTCTGCTTCCGGCAAAACGGCAACAGTAACAGTAGAAGTCTGCAATCTGCCCTGGCTTTCAGTAACCGGAACACGCTGAACTCTGTGAACTCCGCTTTCCCATCGTAAAGTTCCGTAAACAAATTTTCCGCTTATAGAAGTAACGATTTTGTTAAAGCCGCCAACTTCAGTTTCCTGAGCTTCCATTGTCTCAGTCTTCCAGCCCTTTCTTTCTGCAAGGTGACAGTACATTTCCCACAGGTCGCGTACAAATAAACTTGCTTCGTCCCCTCCTGCAGCAGAACGAATTTCAAGAATGATATTTTTTTCATCAAGTGGATCTGGCGGAATCAGTTTAAGCTTTATTTCTTCCTCAAGCTGAGGTTTTCTCTCTTCCAGTTCTTTAAGCTCTTCGCGGGCCAGCTCCTTCATATCGTGGTCTTCTTCTTCTGTAATGAGCCGTGTATCTTCTTCAATTCCTGCAAGAACTTTTTTGTATTCAGAATATAAATCCATAAGAACAGACAGGTACTGATTTTCACGCATAACATCCTTGTACTTTGCCTGATCTTTTACCAGTGCAGGGTCTGCAATCATCTCTGTTACAACTTCATATCGTTTCGACAAATCTTCAAGTTTTTTGATTAAATCCATAATGTCCTCGATTATATAATAAAATGTATATAGAAAAAAGATGTTTTGTTTTTATTTTTTTTTGTCCGCCGGCTTTGTACTGCACTAAAGCTTATAAGCCTCCGGCAGAGTTTACTTTTACATCATCCGGTGCTTTGCCCTTCGCTTTTCGCTCATTCTTCGTTCGCGCTTTACGCTCTCTTCGAACTTACGGGGCTCCGTACCGGGCTCATTTAAATCTAGATTTTTTTATAACAATTTGTTAAATTATTTAACTGCAATGAAAGATACTAAACTGAAAATAAAAAAATCTTTAGTGCTCTCTGCTTTAGACGCAGCAAATGTCTGTGGTGTTGCTAATCAGTCAATAATTAACTGGGTCAATAAAGGATTTATAAAAGCGTATAGAACTCCAGGCGGACAGTACAGAATTTATCCTGAAGATTTACTTTCATTTTTAGAAAATAAAAAAATGCAGGTCCCTGAAGAATTGCTTGAAATGGTAAACAAAAGAAAAGAAGGTGATCCGCGCATTTTAATCGTAGACGATGATGTCGGCTTAAATAGTGTCGTAAAATCGTTTTTATCATCTCACATAAACAAAGTTGATATAGAGCAGGCTTTTGACGGATTTGAAGCCGGTTCCAAAATGATTGAGTTCCGCCCGAAAATAATGCTTCTGGATTTAGACTTGCCTGGTGTTGACGGCGTTAAAATTTGCAAGGACATAAAACTTGGTAAATTCGCTTCAACAGAAATCATTGTAATTACAGCTTTAGAAGAACCTGATCTTGAAGAAAAACTTTATGGCTTTGGTGTTAAAGAGTATCTCAGGAAGCCATTGAACCTTAATAAGCTCTGTGAATCTGTAAAATCCTTACTCGCATAAAAAAGGAGATGCCTAAGAAGTATTGTCATGCTGAACTCGTTTCAGCATCTCTATAGATACAGATTCTTAAGCCTGACTCAGAATGACATTAAATATTTTAGACAACCCCTTTTTTTGTTCAGCTTTTATTTTGAATAATAGTATGCAGGGAATTTTATTTTTTCTGTAAGTGCTTCTTCAATTACATTTGGTAATTCGCTGTTTGTTTTAATTCCCTTTAAAGCGCTTGCTGCATTCATAAAATAATCGTAGAAAGTCTGTGCTCTTTTGTATTCAAAGGTTACTGCTTCAATCTGTTTGTTTTCAAAGCATTTGCTGCACATAATTTCTTTGCACAAATCAAAGTCGCCTGTAGAATCTATGAGCTTATTCTGAACGGCTTGTTTTGCAGTATATACTCTTCCGTCAGCAAGTTTTTTTACATCACTCAAAGGAATGTTTCTTGCCTTCGAAACTATATTTGTAAACTGCTCGTAACATTCATCACTTATAGCCTGCATGATAGCAATCTGTTCATCTGTTACGGAACTTCCAAGACTGCCCATTGCTTTATTTTTTCCGGAATGAATTGTAGTAACTTTAACGCCGTACTTTTCCATAAGCTTTGTAATGTCTACAAACTGTCCGCTGATTACACCAATGCTTCCTGTAATTGTATTTCTGTTTGCCATAATGTAGTCGGCACTGCAGCCAATGTAATATCCGCCGCTTGCTGCAAGAGAACCGAAATATGCATATACGGGGCGCTTTGTTTCTTCCTTGTATTTCTGTAGCGCAAGATATAATTCGTCTGCCTCGTAAACAGTTCCTCCGGGAGAGTCTATGAATAAAATAATTCCCTTGTTCTTAGAATCTTTCTGAAGCTTCTTTACTGTAGAAAGGAGCCACTGCTGATTGTAAGTCATATTTTCTTTTTCAATAGTTCCTGCAATAACAAGCTTAGCAATGTATTCAGATTTAGGAACTTTTGTTACAGTCACTTCATTTTTTCTAAAAGGAAATGAAAATGCCTGATTGTTCTGGAATAAATCTTTAGTGCTTGAAATTGAAATGGAATTTTCGGAAGGATGTTTTATTGAATAAACTATTTCAAAAACTCCAACTCCAATAGAAAGAACCAGTGCAATTATAAAAAATACAATACCGGCTTTTGATGTTTTGTTTTTCATTTAGATTCCACCTTCATTATTTTCTTCGATAGTTGCTTCGTTTTCTTCGCCAAAATCTTCCAGTGTTAAAGTTCCTGTTTTAAGGGCATGTTCTTTCATAGCGTAATATGCATTTACAAATGACATGTTAAAATATGGTCCAAGATAACAAATCCATAAAATATTGAATGTGAATACGTTTAAGATTCCCCAGCCTATGAAACTTAAATACATTACAAATAAATCTGCCTTAAAACCTTTAGTCATTGTTTTACTGATTCTCATTGCCTTGAAAGGAGAAACTTTCGGATATTCAGCCAAAATATAATACATCTGTGAATATGAAATTGCTTTTACGATTCCAGGAATTACGAATAACAAAGACCAGAGAAAAACCCATAACCCCTGCCATAGAATTGCAATGAATCCTTTAAAGCTTAAAGAAAAGCCTTCAAAGAATCTTGCAACAGAAACTGTCTCTGTAGTTTTATGCATGTTTATATAATAAAATGTGCCTGCAAGTGTAACTGCACCTGTAATGAAATATGAAAGTATCCATGCCAAAAAAGAAAAAGGTGATTTTACAGGAACTGAATTTTTTGCTGAAAAATTAAAATTAAGTCCGTCATAGTCATTTAATACATTGTCAACAGAAAAATCAGTTGAATTAACCAGAGCCATATTTTCTTTAAATGACTGTGCAATTTCCGGCACTGATGCAATTGAAATAAAAATAAGTCCTAAAAGAGTAATTATGATTGCTCCCTTGAGTCTGTTTTTTAACTGCATTTTTGCAATTTTTTTGTAAGCCTGTCTGTTAAACATTTTTTTTCTCCTTTTAACGTTCTGTTAGCATTTGTGAATATGTTTTACATTCTATTTCTTCGTTAGAAATTCCTGCAAGATTCAACAGGTCATGTAATTTTTTTACTGACTTATCCTGAATTTCTTTTGATTGTTCAGAACATAAAATTTCTATTTCCAGAAAATATCCGAGGGAACTTACTTCACACAGTTCCAGATTTGCTCCTTTAACGGAAGGTGAAATTTCATCTGGCTGAAATTCAACTTTCCATTCATGAACTTTTTTTGTCTTGGTTAAAGCAAGTTTAATCCCTGAGTCCTGAAAGAAATTTGTGAGAGGTAATTCTGATGAAATGATACATTCTTTTTCTTCATTACATTCTGTTTTTTCGTTTTCCAGAAATGATTTTTTTTTGTAAGTCAGGAAAATCTTTTGTTCGTTCTCAGAAGTTTCTTTTCTAATTCTGATTTTTATCTCCTGCGAATCAGGGTTGCAGTAATAAAAATCCTCGCGAGTAATAAAACCTTGATAGGCTGCAAAAGAATTTAATTTCTCTTTTGTGTATTCAACATTTTTAACATGCGCCTTGAGTTCAATTTCATTCATTGCTTAAGTCTAACACTATTTATTTTTTTTGTGGAGATGTTTTTGTTGGTGGGGGGGAGAGGTGTTGTGTTGCAAGGAAAATCTTAAATATTTTTTTTGAAAAATGTTCAGTGTACACTGAACATAGGAATTCTTCAATTCCTATGTTGCGAAACTTTGCTTTACGCTTGTTTCGCAACATAAAGACTAAAAATCGTAGGAGAATTTTTATGGAAGAAGAAACTAAATTTTGTAAATTTTGTGGCGCTAAAATCCCTATGGATGCAGTATTGTGCACATCATGCGGAAGACAGGTTGAAGAATTAAAATCAGCTTCAACGGCACAACCGAACATTGTTATTAACAATTCAAATAATAACTCGAATATGAATGTTAATGGCGGAATCGCTGGTGGGCGAATGAAAAATAAATGGGTTGCTTTATTACTCTGTATATTTCTTGGAGGTATTGGTGCACATAGATTCTACGAAGGTAAAATTGGTACCGGAATTCTATGGCTCTGTACTGCTGGACTTTTTGGTATTGGCTGGGTTATTGATTTCCTTATTTTATTATTTAAGCCAAATCCATACTATGTATAACGGGAGGTGTAAATGCTTCTTACTTATATTTTATGGTTTCTAGGAGTTGTTTGTGGATTAGTTACAGCCGTTGAAGTAGCAATTATAATCTACAGACTTTATAACAAAAACAGGAATGTAAAATCAAACATTATTACTTCTGTCATTACAGCAATTTTATGTATTGGATTTATAAGTTCAGCTGCCATTTCATTGTTTGATAAAGTAATTAAGCCAAATGAAAAGAGTTTATCTGAAATTGGAAAAGATTTAGGAAAAGCTTCAGCTGATATAACTGCAAATGCTTATCAAGAATTCGTTGAAACATGGGATAAAACTGTAAAAGAAAAGGAATCTGAATAAGAAAAAAAAGCAAGTGTTCGAATCACTTGCTTTTTTTTTGCAAAATTGAATTCATTGAATTTTACTTGACTCTATAACAGTATAGAGTGATACTTCAAATGTTGACAAAAAATGTAATGCTCACACCCTCCATTCTCCATCTCAATACAATTAGAAATCTCTTCAAAAAAGTGATATACTTATTTTACTATGTCAATGAAAGTTTTTTTGTTTCTTATGATTCCGTTTTTGGGAACAACACTTGGAGCAGCAACAGTTTTTCTTTTGAAGAATGAATTAAAACCTATAGTTAAAAAAATGATTTCAGGTTTTGCAGCAGGCGTTATGGTTGCGGCTTCTGTCTGGTCTTTAATTATTCCGTCTCTTGAATCTGAACAGGCACTTTCTATGGGAAAATTTTCTTTCGTTCCTGCAGCAATTGGTATTGCAATAGGAATGCTTTTTATTCTAGCTTTAGACAGAATTATCCCCCACCTGCACTTAAGTTCAACTTCACCTGAAGGACCTTCAACAAAATTAAAGAAAGTAACAATGCTTGTCCTTGCAGTTGTCCTGCATAATATCCCGGAAGGAATTGCTATAGGCGTTACAGTTTTTGCATTTATGAACGGATCAACTTCCATGACTATGGCAGGTGCTCTTTCTCTTTCAATTGGTATTGCCATTCAAAACTTTCCTGAGGGAGCAATTATTTCCATGCCTTTAAAAAGTGAAGGCGGCAGTAAGGGAAAATCTTTTCTGTACGGAATGCTTTCTGGAATCGTTGAGCCAATCGCAGCCCTTCTGACAATTGCGTTTTCTTATTTAATCATTCCATTGCTTCCATATTTACTTTCATTTGCAGCAGGAGCAATGATTTATGTTGTTGTAGAAGAATTGATTCCTGAAGCTACTGCAGGGGAGCATTCAAATATTTCTACAATGAGTTTTGGAGCAGGCTTTATTTTGATGATGATTCTGGATGTTGCTTTAGGCTGATTTATTACTGCAAAAGCAGTTTACTGTAAAAGCATTTTGTCGCTGTTTAACGAGTGCTTTTTTATCTGCCTGAATTTTTCAATAATTTTATCCATTGTCAAAGAGTCTTTTTCTTCTTTGTCAGCATCCATGATTATCTGTCCGCTGTCCATCATCAGTAAGCGGGTTCCGTAATCAAGTGCGTGCTGCATATTGTGTGTTACCATCATTACTGTAAGGTTGTAGTCGCGTGCAAACTTTCTTGTCAGTTCCATAATGATAGAAGCGTTTGTCGGGTCCAGGGCTGCCGTGTGTTCATCAAGCAAAAGTAAATCTGGTTTTGACATTACAGCCATTAAAAGTGTAAGTGCCTGTCTCTGTCCGCCGGAAAACTGATTCACATTGTCGTTCAAGCGGTTCTCAAGGCCCATATTTAAAACAGAAAGCTGCTCTTTGAAATACGAACGCATCTTATTGTTCAGACTAATCCTTAAGCCCTTGAATCCCTTCTTTGAAGCAATGACCATATTGTCTTCGAGTGACATTTTTCCAGCAGTTCCCAGGAGCGGGTTCTGGAAAATGCGGCCAATGTATGTTGCTCTCTTGTATTCCTTCTCGTAAGTGATTTCTTTTACAGTTCCGTCTTTTTCAAGAAAGATTGAGCCGGTTGTAGGTTTTAAAGTTCCTGCAATTAAATTGTATAAAGTTGATTTTCCTGCTCCATTAGAACCGATTACTGTAATAAAGTCTCCGCGGTTTATTTTTAAGTTGACATTTTTCAGCGCTTCGTTTTCATCAGGAGTGCCGGCGTTAAATGTAATTCCAATATTTTTTAATTCAATCATTTTATTTTGTCCTTATTGCTTATTTTGTTTTTTGTGAAACCTTTGAATCTTGTAATGAACAGACAAAGAATGATTAAAATACCCGTTACAAGTTTTAAATCGTTTGGAGTAAGGTTTATGTAGTGGCCGTAAGTTCGTGCAAGAATCATAAGTGCGCGGTAAATGCATGAACCTATAAGAACTCGTAAAGTCTGTAAGCCGATTTTATTTGATTTTAAAATGAACTCGCCGAGCATGAGGGATGCAAGGGCAGAAACTACAGTTCCGGTTCCCATTCCTACATCAGCAAAGCCGTTGTACATGGAAGCAAAGGCACCTGCCAAAGCTGCAAGTCCGTTTCCAAAGCATATTCCTATTGTTCTTAAAACTGCCGGATTCACACCCTGCGAAATTACAAGCTGCGGATTGTCTCCCAAAGCGCCCATTGTAAGCCCCATATCAGTGTGGAAGAATAAATCCATCAAGCCCTTTACTGCAAAAACAAATATTATAAGAAAAATCACAAGTGCCCATTCAGGGTTTATTGCCGGAAAGTGATTCTGTGAGAAGTCCTGAAGCTTAGAAAAAAGATTTGGAATTCGAAGATATGAAATGTTTGCCCTGTTATGCATAATGCGAAGGTTTATGGAATAGAGCATAGTCATTGTAAGGATACCTGCAAGTAAATCAGGAATGTGCAGTTTGTTAAAGATTAAACTTGTTACAAGTCCCGCTAAAAGTCCTGCAAGAAATGCAAGAATCAGTGAAGGAAACATAGGAAGTCCGCTTGAAAGACAAGACGCTAGGACACAGGCTCCCATCGGGAAAGAACCGTCTATAGTCATATCGCAAAAATTAAGTACCCGGAATGAAAGAAAAAGTCCAAGTACCATCAGGCCGTATATAAGCCCTTCATTAAGAATAAGTGCAATCATGGAAACTATCGTAACATTTTTTTTTATTTGATGTAACTGTATGCAGAAGCGTTTTGTTTCTTTCCCCCAAACCCCTAATCTTTCCCGCACGCTTTAAATGATGAATCAATGAGTTTATGGTGATATCAGGTGGTAGCGGGCTCTGCCCCGACTGTGCTCAACCACCACACGCCTTGTGAATTGTGAATGGCACTTCCTGCGAGTACGTGGTGGCGGGCTTTGCCCCGATACATCTGCAATGCAGGCACTCAACCACCGCAACTCCTACCCTCATAGGTTTCTTTCGTTAAATGGATTTCCTCAAATTTTGAATTTCTTCCAGAGGCAGGGCAGTGTAGAATGAAATTTTTTCATCAGAAAGCTCGTTGTCTTTTATCATGCGGAGAGCATCTTCTCTTTTACCAGACATTATGCCTTCTTTGCGGCCCATGTATCTTTGATGTTGTAATTCATCGGATAAAAACATAGCTTCCTCTCGTACAGACTTTATTCTTTTCAGCTTGTTAACTGTTTCATCTATTTTCGCAGTAAACTTTCCTGACGATTTATCACAATAAGTATATTTTAGGAAATCCTTAATTTCAACATCTTTTTCCTTTTCATAAGCTTTTGCATTAAATACACTTTTTTTTGCTCCGTCATTCAGATGGTAAAGTAAATTTGTTTCTTCAATCAGGCACTGATTTTGAAATACATAACAGGGCTGATTCAGTCCGAATGGATCGTATGTACATATAAATATAACAAAGCTTTCTTTTAGTTCAGTGTAATTCTGTCCCTTTAGAAGTGAGTCAGTATCCATCAGGCTCTGGTAATATCTCATTCTATGCGGAATATCATCATCATAGGTCTGTAATTCAATGTCATAAATTTTATTACTGTCTTTTACATATACATCAAGGCGGATTCCATGACTTTGATATGGCATCTCAATGCTTTTTTCTGTTTCAATGTATTCTATTTTCTCTACTTTAATTTTTAAAAGAATTTCTATTAGTTCTCTGCAAATTTCAGGATTCATCAGCACACGGTTGAATATCAGTCTGTTCGTAAATTTGATTTCGTTCTGCATTTTTTGCTCCTCATATATATTTATATATACATTGGGATTGTATTTTTGTTTAAATTTGTGGAAAAAAAAGTGAGGTTTTCTTTCCCCCAACCCCCTAATCTTTCCCGCATGCTTTAAATGGTGATTCGATGTATTGTTATTTTTCCAGGTAGTGGCTGGCTTTGCCCCGGTTCGGTTCCACCGATTTAACCACCACAAGAAAAACGTAATCGAATTTATTTTTAC